>JAEEGL011468480.1_pt1 | contig 22602 bp, 25 predicted proteins | sample 9134231 | NCBI WGS metagenome assembly JAEEGL01 (sample SAMN16246548, study PRJNA631951) | gut metagenome | biome: gut microbiome; feature: rumen; material: fiber-attached | host: Bos | place: Iran: Karaj | collected 2018-10
ATTACGGCTGCAAGGCCTTCGGAGAAGGTCCAACAAGCACCAGCTAGAAATGGCTTCATATCTCGATGATTAAGGGTTTGTCAAATAGGGTCGCTAATGTTGGTTCTCGGCGTTGCCGACGAACTGGGCAATCCAGTCGAAATCGGTGGCGTGGTTGTGGCTATCCTTGTCCTCCCAGCGGGCAGGGTCGATGTATACCTCCAGCAGCTTGGCGGGGCCTTCGGAGAAGAGTTCCACCGTCTCGGCCGTGGCGGGCAGCAACACACATTCGCCTGCGTGGATGGGCTCGATACTCTCCATCGCTTTCACGGCGGCGATACCGTCGACGCAGAGGTACACTACAAAGCTGTCCAATTTAGAAAAATCTTTCCTCATAGGCTTGGTGAGCGGGATGAGGTTGGTGGTGAAGTAGGGGCATTCAGCCAACGGGGTGGTGCTGTTCTCTTTGTAGCTATAATGTGTCTTGCCGTCGCGGGTGGCACCAAAGTCTATGGCATCCAGTGCTTCGGCGGTGTGCAACTCGCGCAGTTGGCCGTCTGCGTCGGGGCGGTTGTAGTCGTAGATGCGGTAGGTGCAGTCGCTGCTCTGCTGTATCTCGGCCAGTAGTAACCCCTTGCCCAGCGCATGCACTCGGCCGGCAGGGATAAAGAAGGTGTCGCCTGCTTCAGGATGCTCGATGTGCAGAAGGCTCTCTAAATGCCCAACTTCGAGGAACTTCTGGTACTCTTCGCGAGTTACAGCCTCCTCAAATCCGTCCACTATCTCAGCTCCTTTCTCAGCCTCTATGATATACCACATTTCCGTCTTGCCATTCTCCATGCCGCGTTGCTGTGCCAGCTTGTCGTCGGGATGCACTTGGATTGACAACTTGTCGTTGGCGTCGATAATCTTGAACAGCAGGGGGAACTGGGTGCCGAAATGCTCGAAATTCTTCTCTCCGACCAGCTCGCCCATGTATATCTCCAGCACCTCGCTGAGGTTGTTGTCGGCCAGGAATCCGTTGGTGATGACCGACTCGTTGCCTTCCATCCCCGACAGCGCCCACAGCTCGCCGCAGTTGGGCAGTGGGTCGTAGTTGAATCCGAGAGACTTTATCTTATTTCCGCCCCATACCTTGTTTTTAAACAGGGGCATAAACTTCATTGGGTAGAGCATCTTTTTTTAATTGAAAATTGAAAGGTGAAAATTGAAATTGTTTAATGTTGATATGATGTGCGGCAGCCAATTATCAATTTTCAATTCTCAGTTTTTTCACTTCCCACGCCTGGATGTCGCGTGCCACCACGATGCCTTGTTTGTCTACCAATATCATATAAGGAATATGGTTGACCGACAGCTGCTGCAGGTAGTGGGCATCCCAGCCGTTGGGGTTATCGTCGATGTTGATGACCAGTGACTGCACCTCCTTGCCGGCCAGTGCTTTCTCAGCCTGTTCGCGCTGTTGCTGGCAGCGGTCGCACCAAGTGGCACTGAACTGCAACAGGGTGTACCCCTCTCGGTTGCGGCTCTCCTCAAAGGTGCGTCGTTGCTTTTGGCTGTCGAGGAAGGCAAAGTCGGGCATCGCACTGCCCTCGCTCACGGCGGGAGTCTGTCGCAACCAGCGGCGCAGCAGGGTGTAGTGATAGGTATGGGTGCCAGGTTCGACCACCTGACCTATCAACTGGCGAAGGGTGCCGTCGTCGATGTTCGACATCTGCCTGTATAGCACAAAGGGCAGGAATATCGACCCTGCATTCTCCTTCATCTGTTGGCGCAGAAAAGCGTTGGGGTCGGCCGCGCTGTAGTAGCGTTCCATCAGATAGCGGTATTCACTGTTGGTACGCGACCCTTTGATGATTGAGGCGTCGGGGCGTGATGCATTGACATTGATGCTGATTTCCGACTCTTCGAGGTAGAAGTACAAAGGCTGGTTCATAGTGGGGTGTTCGATGGATGCCAGCACCGGTTTCGCCACATTGCCAGAGAAGAAGAACATCCCCTTGTTGGCCTTATCGGTGTAGGTGTGAGTGGTTGAATCGCCATCGTAAACCGTCAGGGTGAACACCCCCGAAAGGCTGCTCTGTCCGCTAATCTCGTAGTGCTGTCCCATGCACAAGGCCGGCAGCATCAGCAGAGTCAAAAAAAACATCCGCATGGGGTTTGCCTCCCCATGCCCAAATCCCTTACATCCTCTACGCATGTCGCAAGATGTTTAGTACGAACGGTATGTTGAGCCGTTTTTCGCGTTGGTGCCACGGACCGAGATGTTCGACTTCACGGTCTTGCTGGTTTTGTACTTCTTAGTGGGATACATGGTGGCGCTTTTCGACGAGCCACATGCGCCCAATCCACAGCTGGCAATCATCATGCCCGCTACCAAAAAGAGCGAAAAAGCAAGCTTTGAGCCTTTCTTCATATTTTTCATATTATATTGTTGTTCTTTGATATTCAATTAGTTCTTGTTATTTTGCTGTGCCTTGTGTCGCACTTTTCAACATTACAAAATAACAAAAAATTCTTCAGATAGCCAAATTTTTTTATCCCATCGTCTGTTTTAGGCTCACCTGAGAGTTGCCATGCCTATAGGTTTCATTCGTTTTATTATCGTTCGTTGGTCAATTCTTCTTTGTTTCGGAGAGCGAAAAATGGCTGTATTAGCCCCCTCACCCAGTTGTAGGAAGCCTAAGCGCATGGTTTGGGAAGGGGGTGGTCGGCTTGGGATGGTGGGGGGAAGATACTGGGGAGGATTGTTCTGAATTGGGAGAAGGCAAAGGGGTTGTGTGCCAATGAAAGGGCAACTATCAGGACGTGGGGTTGTGGATGTTGGGAAGGCATGGGGGCATATTTTTTTAATAAGGTATGTGCTAATCAAAATATTTTATGTACATTTGCACTGCGAAAAATGGTTTTACGGCACATTGGATAGTACGCGTATATGGCAGACTGCTAGTGTGTTGTATGGTTAAATAATATAACGATGGATTACCAAAAAACATTACGAATCTACGAGTGGATTTCCTATATTCTCATCATTGGTGCTACTGTGGTGTACTTTATGCTGCGTGGCCAAGGACCTTGGGCATTGAATCTCACATTGTGTATATTGGTAGTGGCAGTTTTCTGCCGCTTGATGATGGAGCGTACCCGCCGCCAAGCCGCCGATGCCGAGAATGATGAGTTGAAGGCCGACCTGCGCAAACTGACGCAGCTCTATGCCCAGGAGAAGAAGAAAAACAACAGTGCCCAGAATTAGCCAGTGGCCGATTGGGCGAATCATTACATCGAAAATCAAATAATTAAATAATCAAACTTATTCTTATGGCAACAACAGCTGATATCAAGAACGGACTTTGCATTAATTTCAACAACGACATCTACACTATTGTCGAATTCCTCCATGTGAAACCCGGTAAGGGTGCTGCCTTTGTGCGTACGAAGATGCGCAACGTGAAGACGGGCCGTATGCTGGAGAACACCTTCCCCAGCGGTGCCAAAATCGACATCGTGCGCGTGGAGCGTCGTCCCTACACCTACCTCTATAAGGAAGGCGACATGCATGTGTTTATGCACACCGAGACCTACGAGCAGATCTATATCCCCGAGACTATTATCAACGCCCCTCAGTTCCTGAAAGACGGACAGTATGTTGAGATAACTGTGGAAGCTGACACTGAGACTCCGCTGATTTGCGAGCTGCCTCCGTTTATTGAGACTGTTGTCACCTACACCGAACCTGGCTTTGCCGGCAACACTGCCACCAACGCCATGAAGGACGCCACCGTGGAGCCGGGCGTGCAGATCCGCGTCCCCCTCTTCATCAAGGAAGGCGAGCGTATCAAGGTGGATACCCGCACCAACGAATATGCCGAACGCATCAAGTAAGATAAAAAACAACAAATAACCGATAGGTAAAGACCAGATGGTGGTTGGCTGGTATCGGAATTGAGTCCGAAGGCTGCTCACTATGTGGTTTTTACCTTTTATTATTATTACGCAATGCTGTCAAATGTCAACTTTCAATTGAGATGTGGCGTTGCGGTGCTTTTGCTTAGCACCCTTCTCGCCATGGGCTGCAACCGCAAACCCCAGAACGCCCCTTCTGTAGGGACGAGTATAGACTACAGCGCCGTGAAGGTGCCGGTGTTCGACGCCGATAGTGCCTACCAATATGTCGCCGACCAGGTGGCGTGTGGCTACCGCACGCCGGGAAGTGAGGGGCAGAGGCGTTGTGCCGACTATTTGGTGCGCAAGATGGGTCAATGGTGCGATACGGCCTTTGTGCAGAACTTCACCACCAAGTTGTGGGACGGGCGCGAAGTGCAAGGCAAGAATATTATAGCTTCAATCAACAGTCGTGGCGGTGCGGCCGACACAAAGCGGGTGTTGCTTGCCGCCCATTGGGACAGCCGCCTTTGGGCCGACCACGACCCCGACAAGGCGAATCATCGCAAGCCCATCGACGGTGCTAACGATGGCGCTAGTGGCGTGGGCGTGTTGATGGAATTGGCTCGTGCCATTGCTACCCAGCCCTTGGATGTGGCGGTAGACTTCATCTTTTTCGATGTTGAAGACCAGGGTGTTCCCGACTGGGCCGATACCTATCAGGAGGATAGTTGGTGCCTCGGTTCGCAGTATTGGAGCCGCAATCCTCATGTACCCTATTACTCAGCTGTGTACGGTGTGCTGCTCGACATGGTGGGCACCCAGCAGCCACGTTACACCAAGGAGCAGATTAGTCGCCAGTATGCAGCAGGCATCATGAACAAGATGTGGACGGTGGCCGACGCCCTCGGTTATGGCAACATCTTTGACGATAGCGAGACCGACCCCATCCTCGACGACCATTATTATGTCAACCGTTTGGCTGGAGTGCCTATGATCGATGTGGTGCAGAACAGCCGTGATGGCAGTTTCTTTAAGTATTGGCATACGCTGGGCGACAACATGGAGCATGTGGACCCCAAGAGCCTCAAGAGCATGGGCGAGGTGCTGCTGAAGATGCTTTACGGCGACTATGGAAGTGAGAACTAAGAGTTTATTTTGCTTTGAGTTGGGACATCACATGTCTGTTTTTGAAGTGAGCCTCCATATTATTTAATCCGGATGAAAGCGACCCAATATACCTTACTGCTATTGACTCTCATTTTGCTTTACTCCTGCGGCAAGGAGAATCGGTGCAATGTTCCTATAGGAGATGCCACGTGTCAGATTGACCCCAATTCTCCCATCTACGCAGGCATTAATAATTGCGATGGATATGAATATTTGGTGGGCGGCTTCCAAGGGATTGTGGTGGTGCGGACCAGTTGGAACGACTTTGCCGCCTACGAGCGTACCTGCCCTGCCGATAGTGGCAGGCTAGAGATGGCGTCGGGCTATGGCAACATTATCTTAGAGTGCCCTATCTGCCACTCACAATTTAATACATTTGACGACGGAGCCCCCCTCTCGAACAGTCATACCTATTGTTACCTCTATAAATACGGCACCCATTACGACGGCCGTACCCTTTATATAAGCAACTACTGATTAAACCCAAATGGCCGATTTGGGTTAGAGAATCAGTTCGGCGCAGGACGACTCAGTCTCGTAGAGCTTGAGGGAGTGAAGTGTTGTGCCTGACGGGAAAGCTCCTTCGAGGAGGTGGGCGAAGTGAAGGAGCAGGTTCTCGGTGGTAGGGGTGAAGTCTACCCAGATGATTTTGGCAGCGAAAGCGCCCAGTTGGGTGTCGGATGGATTGTCGCCCGCAGCCTGACGTGGTAGTACTAAGGCATGGTCGAAGGGCTCGACTATTCGCTGGTTGACTATTTCTTTGATACGCCCAAAGTCGATAAGCATACCGTCGGAGGCATCCCCTGCTTGCTGGCAGGGGGTGCCTTGGACGGTGACAAATAGTTTGTACGAGTGGCCATGAATATTGTGGCACTTGCCGGGATAGGTAGGCAGTGCGTGTGCCATCTCGAAGGTGAACCTCTTAGTTAGCTTTAACATCATGGCTCAAAGATTGGGGTTAATGTGAGAGGAATTCTTATCTCTTCATTCCCACGGGATGGGCGAGCATGGCGCGTCCATTCTTGATGTCAAGTAATTTGTGGATGACATCACGGTTGATGCCGCCACATGCCACAGTGGCAAGTTGGGCCGAAGAGCAGAAGAGGTAGATGTTCTGGCTGATGTAGCCGGCATCGACGGCGGCATAGAAGTCGCGGTCCTCAGTGGTCTTGAAGACTTGCATACGGTCGTAATTGGCAACCATGACGATGGAGATAGGGGCGATAGCAAAGAACTTCTGACTGCTGATTTCCTTGCGGAAGTCGCCTTTCTTTGTAAGAAGGATAGCGTTCTTCTCGGCGTTGTAGAGGTAAATACCCTCTTTGGTGAAAAGATAGATGTCGTATTCCTGTACGTTGACAGCCGAGGGTGCAACACGCTTATGGCTTTCAGGACGGTTAAAGCCATAGGTACTCCACAGAAGACTGGAAATGAGGTCCATGGGAATTTCCTCCTCTGTCATCTCGCGGGTGGTGCATCTTAATTTCAATGCTTCCATAAGGGGAGCATCGAGCCCGATGAAGGATTCGGGAAGCTCGATGGTCTCGAGGGGAGTGACTTTGACGGTGCCGTCGGCTTCGGTGCCCATGGCAGTGGGTACACGGTTGTTGACGGTGTTTTTGTTGGTGTTCTTTTTCTGTGCCTGGACGGAGCAGAGGGCAAGGCCCAAGGCAAGGGTGAAGATGATGACTTTTTTCATTTTAATGAAGTGTTTATATTTGACTTGTTGATTTTTTCCAAGACGAGTTTCTTGGTGATGCGCACCTGCTTTTTGCGCGATAGTTGGGGCAGGTCGAACATGAGGTCGGTCATTACGTTCTCCATGATAGAGCGGAGTCCGCGAGCGCCCAGTTTGTATGTGACGGCCGTGTCGACTATGGTGTCGAGAGCCTCTTTGTCGAAGACCAGCTCCACTCCGTCCATCTGAAAGAGGGCTTGATACTGCTTGGTGAGGGCATTCTTGGGCTCGGAGAGTATGCGCCGTAGGGCATCGTGGTCAAGAGGGTTGAGATAGGTGAGGCGGGGAAAACGACCCACAAGTTCGGGAATCAGACCGAAGTGTTTGAGGTCCATGGGAAGGACATATCGCAGCATGTTCTCGCGGTCGATATTCTCACGGGTGCGTGTGCCGCTGTATCCGATCACGTTGGATTTGAGACGGGAGGCAATGTTGCGGTCAATGCCGTCGAAAGCACCGCCGGCGATGAAGAGGATATTGCGGGTGTTGACCTGAATCATCTTCTGCTCGGGATGTTTGCGGCCTCCGTTGGGTGGCACGTTGACAACGGCTCCTTCGAGTAGTTTGAGCAGTGCCTGCTGGACCCCTTCGCCCGACACGTCGCGTGTGATGGAGGGGTTGTCGCCTTTACGGGCTATCTCGTCAATCTCGTCGATGAAGACGATGCCTCGTTCGGCGGCGGGTACATCGTAGTCGGCAGCTTGGAGCAGGCGGACGAGGACGTTCTCCACGTCGTCGCCCACATAGCCGGCCTCGGTGAGTGTGGTGGCATCGGCTATGCAGAAGGGTACGTCGAGCATCCGGGCAATGGTGCGGGCCAGAAGGGTCTTGCCGGTGCCTGTCTCGCCTACGATGATGATGTTGGACTTCTCGATTTCGACATCGTTCATGTCATCGTGTTCGGCAGAGTATTTCAGACGTTTATAGTGGTTGTACACAGCCACAGAAAGCACACGTTTGGCATCCTCCTGTCCGATGACATACTGGTCGAGATAGTCTTTTATCTGCTGAGGCATGGGTATGGGGAGGTCGAACTTTGGTTTCTGGGTGGCAGCTGCGTGCAGATGTTCGTTGACAATCTGATTGGCTTGGTCTACGCAGGAGTCGCAGATGAATGCGTTGATGCCGGTGAGCATCAGTTTGACCTGCGACTCGGGGCGGCCGCAGAAGCTGCAATGGTTTTCGGGAGTAGGTCTTTTAGGCATTATTGGTTACGATAAATGAGTGTGTTTTTATATCAAGGCGTTGCGGTCGGCATCCTGCCGAATGAATATGAACAGCAGCATGGTGAAGGCGATAAGCGACGACCCTCCATAGCTGAAGAAGGGTAGGGGAATGCCGATAACTGGCACAAGCCCCAACACCATGCCGATGTTGATAAAGAAGTGGAAGAACAGTATGGATGCCACCGAGTAGCCGTAGAAGCGGGCAAAGGTGGATCGTTGTCGTTCGGCCATGGTAACTAGGTGGATTAGTAGCAGCACGTAGGCAGCCACCACGATGATGCTTCCGAGGAAGCCCCACTCTTCGCCTACGGTACAGAAGATAAAGTCGGTCTCCTGTTCGGGGACAAAGTCGGCTTTAGTGATGGTTCCGTTCAGGAACCCCTTGCCTACCAGTCCGCCCGACCCGATGGCAATCTTGGCCTGGTCTACATTGTAGCCCACCCCTTGGGGGTCTTCCACCTTGCCTAGCAGCACGTAGATGCGGTCGCGTTGGTGCGACTCTAGGATGTGGTCGAAGGTGAAGTCGACAGAGAAGATAAAGAGGCAGCAGGCTAGGAAAAACCATAGTGTGTGCCAATAGTTCTTGGCGGTGCGTTTCGACAGCCACACGAACAGGTAGAGGAGGCATATTGCCAGCATGATGCCCATGAGGACATATTGGTTTACCAGCAGGGCGGCGACAAAGAGGGCAATTGCCAACACTCCGATAAGGAGGATGTATTGCGACAGCCCTTCGCGGAAGAATGCCAACAAGAAGGCAAGGAACACCAATGCCGAACCCGTATCATGCTGCAGCAGGATGAGTCCGGCAGGCACGGCAGTCATCAATAGCAGCGTTACTTTGGTGCGTAGCAAAGTGAGGTCTAGGTCGATGGCGCTGATATATTTGGCTAGCACTAGCGCAGTGGAGAACTTGGCAAATTCTGAAGGCTGCAGCTTGAAGGCTCCAAAGTCAATCCACGACTGCCCTCCATTGGTCACGGTGCCGATAAACAGTGTGGCAATCAGCAGGAGAAGCACGATGCCGTATATGATGTAGGACGCGTTGGAGAAAAACCGTGGCTGGATAAAGAGTATGCAGATGGCGACGAGGAAGGCAATGCCTATCCACAGCAGCTGCTTGCCGTGTTGCACCGTAAAGTCAAAGATGCCTGGGTGCATGTCGTTGTAGCAGGCGGCGTAGATGTTTACCCATCCAAACAGTACCAGCCCTAGGTAGAGGCCTATGGCGAGCCAGTCAAACCGTTTCTTTTCACTTGTTGCTAATGTTGCCACTATTCTATTTTTATAATTAAGTCAGTTTGTCAAGTAAGCCTAGCGTGCGTAGTTATTTTCTTCTGGGTTTCTTCACTCGGCGGGTGAGGGGCAGTTTCTGACAGGGGTTCACGTCGATGTAGTACTTCTCAAACTCCTTGCGCTTCACCTCCCCGTTGATATACTTCTCGATGATTAGGCTGGCGATAGGGGCAGCCCATGTGCCGCCGCCGCCCTGTGCGTTCTCCACATACACTGCCACGGCAATCTTGGGATTGTCGCGCGGGGCAAAGGCAATGAATACCGAATGGTCGTTGCCGTAGTTCTCAGCGGTGCCGGTCTTGCCGCACACGTCCAGCCCCGGCACGTCGGCCTTGTGGGCCGTGCCACCGGCTCCATGCACCACGTCGTACATGCCGCGGGCTGCAATGTCGAAATACTGGCGCTCGATGCCTGTCTCGTGCTTCTCGTAGAAAGCGGGATTCTTGATCGAGTCGGGCCCGTAGTAGCGTACCAGATGAGGTGTGTAGAAGTAGCCACGATTGGCTACGATACATGCCAGGTTGGCCATCTGTAGCGGCACCACTTCCACCTCGCCTTGTCCGATGCTGTTGGAGTAGATGGTGATAAACGACCATCGGTTCTTGCCATACCATCGGTTGTAGAATGCCGTATCAGGTATGTTGCCCGACTTCACGTTCGGTAGGTCTATTCCCAACCGCTGGCCGAAGCCAAAACGCAACATATAGTCGTGCCACACGGTTAGGCCGTACTGGCTGTCCTTGGCAGCGTTCTTATACTTGCCTTGCTGTATCACGCGGCGGTAGGTGTAGTAGAAATAGGGGTTACACGACATCTTGATGGCCTCCTGCACACTGCGTGCGCTGGGGTGTCCGTGGCAGCCGATTATCTTGTCGCACACGAAGCCCGTCGTAGGGGTGATGACTCCCAGATGCAGGGCAATCATGGCCTGCGCCACCTTGAATATTGAGCCCGGAGGGTATTTTGCCTGCAGTGCTCGGTTGAACAGAGGCTTGGAGATATCGCTGCTCAATCGGGCAAAATTCTCGCCTCTGATGCGGCCGACCAACAAGTTGGGGTCGTAGCAGGGGGCTGAAAGCAGCGTCAGCACCTCGCCCGTCGATGGCTCAATGGCCACTATGCATCCCCTCTTGTTCGCCATCACCATCTCGGCATACTCCTGGAGTTCGGCGTCGAGGGTGGTGTAGAGGTTCATCCCCTCCCGCGGCAGGGTGTCCATCTGTCCGTGCATATAGGGGCCAATCTCACGGTTGTGGACATCTACATGCATGATCTTCTTCCCTTTGATGCCGCGCAGCTCCTTCTCATACGATGCTTCCAGACCGCTCTTACCTATATAGTCGCCTTGCTTGTAGTAGCGGTCCTCCTTTATCTCCTGGTCGTTCACCTCACCCACATAGCCCAGCACATGGGCGGCAATAGGCTTGCCGTAGAGGCGCAGTGTGCGCTTTGATACATAGAACCCCTTGAACCGATACAGCAGGTTTTCCCATCGGCCAAAATCCTCTTTCGATATTTGCTTCATGAATATCGAAGCCGAGTAAGGCGAAAACTTGTATGCTTTCTCCATACGCTCATTGAACGACTGGCGTGTAATCCCTACAGCATGGCAGAAATAATTGGTGTCCAAATCCTTCACCATCCGCGGTATCACCATCAGGTCATACACTGCCTCGTTGTACACCAGCAGCTCCCCGTTGCGGTCGTACATCAACCCGCGGGCGGGGTATTGGGTCACGTTGCGTAGCGACTGGTTCTCAGCCTTCACTTTATATTCCTTGTCAAACAGTTGCAGCATCGACAATCGAAGCACAAACAGCACTCCGATGGCGAGAAAGATAACTTTCACTATTCCACTACGATTGCTATACTGATTGGACATTTTCTATCTATAGAATCAAACTGCAAAGATACAACTTTTTCTCCGATTGCAATATTTCATTTTTTTGTTTTCTTGCAGGTGATGTCCTCCCCTTACATGAATAACCCCAAATCGGCCTAATGACCGATTTGGGGTTAACTTCGTTGGCGTTGCTCTGGCTAGGCCTAGCAAGCGAGCTTTCTCTGCTCTCGCTTCACGCAACCTCCGCCAGCGATGTGACCAATCTGCTCGAAATAAATACTAATCAGCCATAAACCCTAATGACCGATTTGGTATAAAAAAGGGTGTCTGTAATAGACACCCCTTAAAATAATCTTTACGTTGTTATTCTTAGATGGCGCGGGTGAAAACCAGCGGGAAAGCATAGGTGTTGTCCTCGTCACCCTCGTCGGCGATATGCAGTACGATGGTAATAGCGTCGTTAGTAGTGCTGTAGGTGAAGGGGATTTGGCAGGTAGAGGGAGCACCGTCGTTGTCAAAAGCGTTGGCAGTGAGGGCACCAGACTGAGTGGTGGGGTCGTAGGTGTAAGCGAAGTTCATGTTAGCAACTTCCTGCAGGCCGTATTCGTCGCCGTTAGCCATCAGGTCAAAGGCTATAACATTCTCGGGGAAGGTGAGGTGAGCGTAGCTGGAGTCGAAGCTCAGGCCGAACTGGAAGTTAAGGACGATGCCGTCGATGCTGTCGCAACCAGTGTCACCAAAGGTGATAGTGTCGTTGTAGGTGTAGGTCCAGTCGGTACCGATAAGGTCGGCAGCGCTCTTGACCATCACGTTCTCGTTAGTGTCATTGCCACCATTGATGGGAACGATTTGTTCTTCTTTCTGGCAAGCAGTCATACCAAGCATTAAAGTTGCAGCGATGAGGAAAAGTTGTTTTTTCATTTTTTTTGATGTGTTTTGGTGATTAAAATAATATTTTGTTTGATTTTTGTTTCGTCTATAAGAACGTTTGTTTTGGACCAAAAACTACAGGCACTACTGAAATTAACATTTTTTTAACGCTGTGCCTGCTCTAGCATTATTTGGTAGATGGCCTCTCCATTCGTATTGTCGGTGCGGGTAATAATCATAGTAGATGAGGTGAGCCACACTATGTCCCAGCAATCCCCACTCATATCAGGAAGGTCGCAGCAAAAATGGCCGTTCTCCAGGCTCCAGTTGCCGCTCACCGACAGGGTTGAGGAGTTACCTACGGTACGGGTGGCGGTTCCGTCGGAGTTAAAAGTAAAGTATATGTTGTTCCCATTTTCTTCTGGGATAGATTGTGTGACCATGTTCAAATAGTCGAGGCCGTTGCCCATGGCATATTCGGTGAGGCATGTATACTGCCATGAGCCGACAACCGTAGCGGGGTTAGTGGTGGTAATATCGAGTACAAGGAGGGGTGTGCTGTCAAGGTCTTCTATGACCATCAATTGGCCACTCAGGGTTGCTGTATCGCCTATTTGGTAGCCTTCCAATCCAGTTTCCGCCTCAATGAGGTAGTTGTCGCGCACAAGCAGAAGTGTGGTGTCGGCATTAACGTATAGTGCCATCACATTTAAGTAGGGCAGCGATGGAATGTCTATTCCCGTCAAGGAATAGGATGTTATCACCCCATGGAAGGTCGTATAGACAGTCGTGTCTTCATTCATGTTGGCGTTGGCGTATGCCCGGCCACTCCAAACTCCCGAATTCCTGTCGTATGTAATGTTGACGGTTTTGCCCGCCTGTTCCATCTTGCGCATCCAGGCCTTTAGCTCTTCACGATTGCTAGTGGTGATGGTGGTGGGGGTAGTACCCTCTTTTGAAGGGATAAAGCCCTTGCTCGTGTATACGTCCGTTATGTGTGAGTTGAGGTTGTGAAAAGTCACCGATTTGCCTTCCTCTGCGTAGTTGCAGAACTGGTTGAGCAGGGCGTCCCATTCCGATTCGCTTTTCAGCAGGGTACGGCTCTCGCTGTTGTCGACGGTATAGACTATTGTGCAGCTCTGGTTCGCGTAGATAGGATCTGTCTTGTCTATCTTTTGGCAAGCCGTGGCACACAGCATGGCGGCAAAGATGAGTATGAATTGTGCGTATTTCATTTTATTGTTGTGTTTATGGGTCATTTGTTGTTTTTCTTCTTTGATTTGGTGCTTTTTTGCGAGTCGAGGGCGTTGAGCTGGTAGTCAAGCAGGGCCTCATATTGTTTTGTGGTGTCGAGGAGGTAGAAAGCCATGGTGCGTCGGTCGTGCGACACAATTACCTTGCATACGGGCTTACCTGTCCATTGGGTACGGCGGGCTGGTTGACCAGCTTCACCAAGCCAGGAGGTTGACCCTTCTGTCGAAAGCACTTTATACTCTTTCATCAGTTTCTGCCATGCCGCATCGTTGTCGGCCACCACCAGCACCACGTCGACGCGCACACTGTCCGAGAGGCTGAAGCCGCTCACCTGTGCCACGGTCAGGTCTTGTCGTGATGCATACTTTTGATAGAGGTGCCCTTGTGCGCACACTATCAAAGGTAGCAGCAATAGTAATATAGTAATTAATTTCTTCATATCATAATATCATTTGCAAGCATCTCAGAAGCAAGATTTACCCACTGAGAATCGTCTATATTGGTTCGGTTGCAGCACACGGTTATGTAGTTGTCATTCACCGAGGGGTGCCACAGCGCTGGGGTGAAGGCAACCACCACGCCTATAGCCAATCCGGCCACAATGCCGTTTTGCCTACGTTTCCGTCTGTGAGCCCAGGCTGGGTAGCCTTGGACCATTCGGTGTGCCAGCTCTTTTATTTCAGCCTCTTGCCACAGATTGTCAAACTCTTGCTCATTCATATTGTCATTCTATTTCTTAGTTTCTCTTTAATCCTCACCAGCTTCACGCTCACGTTCTTCTCTGTCATATTCACCGCTGCTCCTATCTCTTGGTAGCTGTATCCTTCCAGTTGCATTCTCACAATGGTGCAGTCGGGTTCGTCCAACCTCTCTATTTGCTCATAGAGCTCTTTTATGTGAGTTCTGTCTTCCTCCATCTCGTCATACCCCTCTGGCAGAGCATCGGTCTCAGGGTTGCGCCTCAGGTTGTCAATGGCTGCGTTGCGAGCTATCTTCCACACCAATGCGGCCTGTTGAATGCTGGGCAGCGGTAGAACCTCCTCTCTGGCTTTCCACAGCGCTATAGAGACTTCTTGAAACAAATCGTCCACTTCCACACCTCTCCGCGCGAAGCGCTGGCAAAGGGCGAATAGCAGTCCCCGATAACGGTGGAGCAGGGTGTCAAACGGTTCTGTAACCCTCATGCTATAATAACGTATAAAAAAGGCAAAAAACTACAGGGTGGTGAAAAAAAATAATAGTCCTATATAAATTACTCCTATTTTTATTGTAACCGTATGGAACTATTGGACCAATTCTTCCCGCATTCCGATGGTGTAGGGCATGGCCACTTGTTGTTGGGGAGGAAGGGTGTGGTAGTAGGCGAGTTGTTCTCGTAGTATGTGTTGCAGGTATTTCTCAATTTGTTGTGCCTGCCTCGGGCTGCCAGCCTGCTCGAATGCTTGGGCTATGTCTCTTATCAGCGTGGGGTCTTGCAAGTGGTGCAGGGGTATCTCTCCAAGTGTCTTGGTGAGCACCCGTGCCGCTTGTAGGCTCTCGCCACTATGACACAAGTTGTCGGCAAGCAGCACGATGTCGCGCCAGTACTGCTCGATGAACTTGCAGCCGGTCTCGTCGATGTATACCCCCTCTAGCTGATGCCAGCCCATTTGCTGCATGGCATGACGGTAGAAGGGCTCCACTGCTACGCTGTCGCACGTTTCGGGCATGAGGCGATAGGCGTTGCCTTCCAATTGTAATTGTTCGGGGAATAGATGCCTGTATTGTTTGTAGGCATAGTGGGTGAAGTAGATAGGGCGCCCAATGGTTATACTTTCACTCAGAAGGTTGACAAAGTTCTGAGTGCCCATGAGGTTGACATTCTCTACACGTATGTCGGGCCGCTCTTGCTCGACGGACTGGATGTACCATAGCGGGAAGGTATCGTTGTCGCCGTAGGTGAAAAGAACGGTGCCACGCTCGTCGTGTTCACACGAGTTGAGGATGTTGGCTGCTGCATCGCGGGCTATATATCGATGGCTGCGGTCGTGGTCGTCCCAGTTCTGGCATGCCATAAGGAGGGGCACGGCCATAAGTAAGAAATTGAAAATTGAAAATTGAAAATTGAAAATTGGCGGCAGCTTTTTAGTTTTATCCATTAACCATTCCGCTCCGAAGGCTATGAATATGCAGAAGGCATAGAAGCTGAGGATGTATGCGTAGTCGCGTTCGCGTGGTTCGTAGCAAGGGTGGTTGAGATAGAGGTTAAGCACTACACCCCCCATCAGAAAGAGTGTCATAACTACCCAGAAGGCACGCTTCCGTTGGCTTATGGATGTCATACCGAGAATGCCCAGCAGCAGAGGCAGCAGGTAGTAGACATTGTGGCCGCGAGTGGGCAGGCTCTTGGGCATGGGGGCGGAGGTGCCCACCAGCATACGGTCGATGGGGGGGATGCCCGTCACGAACTGCCCATTTTGAGGCGAGCCGAAACCCTGTCGGTCGTTGTATCGGCCTGCGAAATTCCACATCAGATAGCGCAGGTACATATAGGTAAGCTGATAGGTGAAATAGTATCTCGTGTTGCCCAAGAGGGTGGTGTCGCCACCGCTCCAGCTGGCAGCATACTCGGCATCGTGCTCGTGGTGTCGCCACATGCGGGGGTACAGGGGTGCCTTCTCGTATTGGTCGCGCAACAGGTAGCTCTTGAATTCTTCGCTTGTGGCGGGGTGTCCCTCGTTGATGGGGGTGTCGGCATTGGCGCGTATGGGGATGATGAGGTAGGGCGACAAGCCGATGATGAAGAAAACTATAAGGTAAAAGCTAAAAACTAAAAGGTTAGAAGCCGTCAACTTTTTAGTTTTTTGTTTGTCGTTTTTGGTTTTAAAGATGAATAGTAGCAGCAGTGCCGGAGTGGTGAGCAGGGTGAGCAGGTGGGTGCAGATGCCCAGCCCCAGCAGCAGGGCGATGAGTAGCAGCCACCGCTGTGCCTCGGTGCGGTCGGGGCAGTGATACCAACGCATCATAGCCCACACCATGGCCGAGGCTAAGAGCATGGCAAGGCTGTACACCTCGCTCTCCACGGCCGAGAACCACGCTGTGTCGCAAAAGAGGTAGCACAGGCTCCCAACCAAGGCGGGCATGATAGCGTTCCACCCCCTAGGGGCAGAATCGTTGTCGGCAGATGCCTTCCGCTTCAGCGAAACCATCTGTTGCAGCAGCCGTATGGTCCAGAATAGGAACATCACGGTGCAGCCTCCTGCTACGGCCGAAAGTGCATTGCTCCACCATGCCACTGCTGCGCTGTTGCCGCAGGCTAGGAGAGTGAAGAGGTGTGCCATCAGTTGGTAGAAAGGGGCTCCTGGCGGGTGTCCCACCTGGAGAAGTGACGACACGGCTATAAACTCGCCACAGTCCCAAAAGCTGGTAGTGGGTTCGGCAGTAAGCAGATACACTATCGTGCCGCATACCCCAAGCAGCCATCCCACCCATTTGTCGGAGGGGGTTACCAGTTGACGACCGACTTGTTGAATATGTCCTCGCATAACTCAGTTACAATCTCACTCACCAACCCTTGCTCCACTGACGAGAAGTCGCGCTCGGCACTGTAGTCCTTAAAGCGCGAAAAACTCTGGTCGAAGTCGGTCTTGGAGTCGAATCGGTTGGTGAATTTCACCTTGATTGTGATGGTGAATCGGTTGGTTGCCACGTTGTCGTCGCTGCCGATAGATGAAGCGCGTGTGCTGTAGTCGGTGATTTCGCCTGTGATCTGCAAGTCGCCGTCGTCGCTGATGACATTCAGGCTGGTCTGAGAAGAGAACATGCGCTGCAGCTCGTCGTAGAGGTTCTGGCTCAACTGGGGGTTGACCGTTGAGGCATAGTTGGGAAACTGCTTGATGGAGATTGTCTTGGCCTCAGGAGGGATGGAGGCACCCGTAAACGAGTACCCGCCCGAGCAGCCGGCCAACAGCAACAGCACACCACAACAAAGTATATGCCTTAGTGTTCTCAAAACTTTTTGGTTTTTAGTTTTTACCTTTTTGTTTTCACACGTTCTGTGAGTCGTTGTCGATGTGCAGCTCGTCCTCCAGCAACCATAACATATACGACGACTGCTGCTCCATATAGTTGAGGATATCAATGCGCTGGTGCAGGTCGTTGATTTTGGAAATCTCGCTGACTATCTCGTCAATCTTTATTTTTATATTGTTATCCATGTATTTATAATGATATTATGCGTTGTGAATAGTTCTTTTTCCGACTGCAAAGATACAACTTTTTTTCTCAATTAGAAAGTTTCTTGGCTTGCCCCATAAAGTCGCCTTGCCTATACCTCTCTTCCAATCCTTATTTGCATCCTATTCGGTCTATGTTCGATTAGAGTAGCGAAGAAGTGGTGTTAATGTGTTGTTTATGTGATAGATATGTGCCTAAGCCATTGTTTGAGCGGACTATGCCCCAAGGGGATTATTTGTAGTTGTAAGCCATGCCAGATATTTAGTGACCTGTGACCTGTGACCAGTGATACGAAAGCGCTCGTTTCACAGGTCACGGGTCACAGGTCACTCAAAAACACAGGTCACTCAAAAACGCAGGTCACTTTTTTTTCAGCAAAACAAAAAAAGTGTGTATCTTTGCAGGCAGTTATGGACCGTTTGTCGTATTGGATTAAGGCACAGACACAGTATCGTATACATTCGCCTTTCGTGTTTGAGATGTACCGCAAGGTGCTCTTTGCCCGCATGGACGGCCGCGAGTGCGATGCCTTTGTGGCGCAGGAGGCCTCGGGATGGGAGCCGGACAGGAGTGAGAGAAAGTATGTGGAGACGGTGTACAAAATGCGCGACTACTACCACCTGCGTATGCTCTGCTTCGATGCCGACGAGGCGGTGCTGGAGGGCGACGAGATGGCGAGGGTGAAGATAGTGTGCCGACCCCATCGGTGTCATGCTCGCGAATTGCGCTGGATGGCGCAGCAGGGCAACACCAAGTACAACGTAAGTATCGACCTGTACGACGTGGGGGTGCTGTTCTACAATCCCAAGATGCGTAGTCAGCATTTCCTATTGCGGTAAGGCGGTGAGCTGGCGATGATAATCAATCAATTGTTATGAATAGAATAGAGAAGATATTGTTAGTTGTGGTTTGCGGAGCGGCGCTACTCACAGGGGCGGCTTGCTCGCGTGGCGGCAACGAGACTCCCAAACCCCAGGCCTATCTGCGCATCGACATGCCGGAGCCGGCCTACACCCTTTGCGACACGGCGGTGCTGCCCTTCACCTTCGAGCGCAGCAACTTGTCGCAGCTGGAATGGAAGAAGGTGACGCCACGCGAGAAGTGGTTCACCCTGGTGTATCCCAAGTATAAGGGATATGTGTTTCTGACCTATAAAACCATCAAGGGAGAGAAGGACTTGCGCGAGCAGATAGATACCTCTTACCATATTATCGAAAGCCATTTCTCCTTCTCGTCGGGTGTCGACGAGAACCGATTTGTGGACCGTCCGCACCGCCTTTCGGGCACGACCTACCATCTGAAAGGGCAGAACGTGGCCAGCACCTACCAGTTTTGGGTGTCGGACAGCACACGGCACTTTCTACGTGGCGCGCTGTATATCGACTGCACGCCCAACAACGACTCCCTTGCGCCGGTGCTAGACTACCTGCAGGCGGATATCGACCATTTGATAGAATCAGTGCGATGGAGATAAGGCGTTTTCTGACCCTCGTGGCAGTCCTCCTGTTGGGTATGGGTATGCAGGCGCAGACCTTTACGGAACGTGAGGTAGAGTTGAAAATCGTAAAGGAGTATGAGCACGACACTATGCTGTTGGCTGGGACGCTGACCATGCCCACAAACGTGCGTAAGAAGGTGCCTGCAGTGATTCTCATTACCGGCTCGGGAGCACAGAACCGCGACGAGGAGCTGATGGGGCACCGCCCGTTTAAGGTGATAGCTGAGTATCTGTCGACACGCGGCTACGCCGTGCTGCGGTGCGACGATAGGGGAGTGGGCGGCTCTACAGGCGATATGGCGCACGCCACCACACTCGATTTTGCTTCGGATGTGGAATCTCAACTGATGTACCTGCAATCTCCCCAGGCAAATCTTAATATTGACCCCAAGCGCATATTCCTTTTCGGGCACAGCGAGGGGGCTACAGTTGCTGCCATAGTGGCTGCTCGAAATGGTCTCACGCTCAACCCCGTGGCGGGTGTGGCAATGCTGGGAGGCGCAGGTGTGGACGGAAAGACACTACTACTCCAACAAAACAAGGCGCTATTCCGTCTGCGAGGTGTGGCCGACAGCCTCATCGAACGGCGGCTGGCATGTATGCGCGAGCTGTTTAACGTCTGCGACACACTCTTCCTCGACAAGGATGCCGACACGGTGAAGACCCTCAATCTGGCATTCCGACCCTTGTTTAAAAAACACAGCGATGGACTCACCAAAGAACAGAAGCAGCAGGTAGGGCTCACCAGCGGCGAATGCTACGGCTGGGCGCTATCGATGGCCGCCCCGTGGATGCGCACTTTCCTGACTTTGAACCCTGCCGACTATATCGCCCCAATGCGCTGCCCGCTGTTAGCCCTCGGGGGCGAGATGGACTCCCAGGTGCTCACCGAGGAAAACTTTGAGGCAATTGCCGATGTGTGCCAACGGAACAACATCCCCTATGACGTCACCTTGCTAGCTGGCATCAACCACTTGGGGCAAATGTGCGAGACTGGCTCAGTCGACGAATACGCCACCCTCGGCCAAGCCCCCGACGACATGGTGTTGGAAACCCTTGTCAACTGGCTCGACTCCATCGCCAGACCAAGCAAGCGCACCAAACGCTAACCCTAGGGGTTGTTGATTTGTAGTATTTTTTTCTTCCATGTCGAGGAAAAAATGTATTTTTGTACGCTTAAAAAGGGAGCTGTGGTGTGGTGTAATCGTGTGTGTAATAGTATATTATACATTTTTTTCGCCATGAGTCTTAGTTCCACAAAGCTAAGATGTAATGGGAAAAGAAGTATTCATTCACCTTTGATTATAGGGCATCCCTCCTGTTCCTTGCGGACAGCCGAAAGGTAGAGATTGTATAATTAACATCATATAATAAATGGTATTTACTATGACTGAAAAACAGAAACAGGAGTACGACGCTCCGATGGTAGAATTGATTGAGGCCCGCGTCGAAAAGGGCTTCCAAGGCAGTTTCACTGGCACCACAGAAGGGGTCACCAACGGCACAGAACGTATGCGCGGCAGTGGCCATAACTACGACAACACACTATTTACTTGATTTGCTAACTCAAAAAGGAAAAAGTGATGAAAAGAAGTCTTCTACCCCTTTTGTTTGTCATTGGGCTGATAAGCCTGACATCTTGTAAGAAAGAACAGACGACTGGCCTTGAGTTTACCGCCACGATGGAGGAATGCACCGACGTGCGAAACGGTAAGACGGTGTTGAACGGAGAGTATCTGCACTGGACCACTGACGACCAGGTGCGCATTTACGGTAACGGCTGGAGCGACTTCGCAGTGACGCCGCTGAGTCCGGCCACCAATGCCCGCTTCACCGCTATAGAGGGAGGCAGCCTCGAGCAGAGCAGCACCTATCGCGCATACTATCCCTCAACGCTGACCACCGACGGTGTTACCATCACCCTGCCCACCACACAGACGAGCGTCGACGGCACGTTGCGCGATTTCCCGATGTATACAGAGTCGACGACGCAGCAATTGGCGTTTAAGAACCTCTGCGGCGTGCTGAAGCTGAACCTGCAGAAGACCGGTGTGACGGTCACCTCCATTAAATTGACTATGGGCAGCCCGATAAACGGCACCTACACGGTGAGCACTACCAATGGGGTGCCTGAGCTGAGCCTTCAGTCGGGCAGCGGCAGCAACACCACCACGCTGGAGTGCAACCAGAGCATCAACTCGGCACACGACTTCTATATCTACCTGCCCGAAGGCACCTACAGCGGACTGACGTTGGAGATTACGGCCTCCGACGGCACAGTGTGCACCAAAGGACCCGCCACTAGCAATGTGGTGATTGAGCGCAGCAAGTACAGCACCCTGACTTTGGGCGGGGACAACCTGACGTTCACTCGTCCCACTGGCACGAAGAGTGGCTTTTTCACCATCAACGAGAATGGAGCCCAAGTGTGGTTCTCACAGGGTAACTTGCAGTATTATCAGGGTAGCCAAACTTGGCACTTTGCCGACGAACAGTACTACTTTGTCGGTTCTGGCAACCGCAATATCGGCAGCAACGCCTACAACGGACCGATAGACCTCTTCGGCTGGAGTACGGGCCATAACCCAACGGTGTATGCTTCCAATTGGTCCTACCCTTCTCCTTTCGAGGATTGGGGCGACAATCCCATCGACAATGGGGGCAACACTCCCTACATGTGGCGCACGCTGACAGCTGCCGAGTGGACTTATCTGTTCAGGACCCGTGCCACCAACACCAACTTGGGCACAACAAACGCCCGGTATGTCGCGGCCAATGTGAATTCCATAAATGGAGTCATTCTCTTCCCTGACAACTACACCCATCCTTCGGGCATTACATCTCCCAGTTACATCAATGGTACTGCCAACGGTTGGAGCTCCAACAACTATAGCAGCACAGATTGGTCGGCGATGGAGGCTGCGGGAGCGGTGTTCCTGCCTGCGGCGGGCAATCGCTCAGGCACGACTCTTTCGAATATTGGTTCTATTTGCCAGTATTGGTCATCCGATGAATATGACGGTACAAGGGCGCGCTTATTGGGCTTCACTAATATTAATCTCTTCACTCCTAACACCAACAGCATTGCGCGCTCAACAGGTTGTTCCGTACGTCTTGTCATGGATTACAATTGACGATTGATGTTCCCTTTGTGGAACATGCCATAAGCCTCTAAGGCAATGGCGGAGTAGGGGCAGGGATGCAGTCTCTGTCCCTGCCTTGCTTTTTGTCTTTAGCTCAATGGGTTGGCGAATGTGGCAGAAAATAAATTTGTCTATATCAATTATTTTCCTTACCTTTGCAAATTCAAAAAGTAAAGTATTAATAATTAAAATATTGGATATGTCGAAGTTACTCCTTTTAGGCGACGAAGCAATCGCGCAAGCCTTTATTGACGCAGGCGGTAGTGCCATCAATAGCTATCCCGGCACCCCGTCGACTCAAATCACAGAATATGTAATCAAATCGAAAGAGGCTGCCCAGAAGGGCATCCGTGCTAATTGGTGCGCCAACGAGAAGACCGCTCTCGAGGCATCGATCGGCGTGGCATACGCTGGCAAACGTGCCATGACCTGCATGAAACATGTGGGTTTGAATGTGTGTGGCGACCCCTTTATGAATGCCTCTATCA
>JAEEGL011307592.1_pt1 | contig 22597 bp, 23 predicted proteins | sample 9134231 | NCBI WGS metagenome assembly JAEEGL01 (sample SAMN16246548, study PRJNA631951) | gut metagenome | biome: gut microbiome; feature: rumen; material: fiber-attached | host: Bos | place: Iran: Karaj | collected 2018-10
GAAGCTGAGCAGGAACGGATGCTTTCTACAATAGGGAGCAATTCCAAAACAGGTAAAGAAAATTAACCTGTTATTTGCGGAAGTTATCCACATTTCGATTTACGAAAGACATGAGTTATCCACAATTCGATGAAAAACTTATCCACATACAGGTAAAGTTTTTATCTGGAACTGGTAAAGTTTTGGGAAAAAACAGGTATCAAAATTTTACCCAATATATATATTATATATTTAAAATATATATATTGTTAAATTTTGAAAACTTGAAAAAAAATGTGGATAACTTTTTGTGGATAACTCTTTTTTAGTTTTATACAAGGAGTTATTGACTATGCAGAAATATAAACAGAGATTAGATTCATTTTTTGGAAAAATTACAGAGAATAAAATTATTAAAATACGTCTTGATGAACTTAATTTTCATCCTGAATTAGAACAGGCCTTCAAAATTAATGAAGATGTAAAAAATCGTATTGCAGATGATATTAAGGAAAATGGGAATAATACCAAAGCTCATCCTATTCATATTTTTAGGATGAACGGTAAGTGGTATGTATCAGATGGTCATACCAGAGTGACAGTTTTACGTGAACTTGGTTTTACTTATGTTTATGCTCAGGTTCATATCTTTAATACTATTTCTGAAGCTTTATGCAATACCATGGGTGAGCAGTTTAACCGCCGTAACGAAAGTGATGCTGACTTACTTTCTCGCTACTTGTTGCTTCGTGAACAGACTAAAAACGGTAAAAAAATTAGTGCTGATGAACTTGCAACCAAACTCAACAAAAGTCGTCGCAGTATTTTTAAGCTTCAGGAGGTTTTCGCAAAGGCTTCAAAGGTACAGCTTGATAGTATTAAAAACGGAGCTAGTATCAACAGTGTGTATCAGGAAATCAAGAAACAGGAAGCAGAGGATGCTGGAGTTGTGCCAGAAGCTGATGTTGCAGAAGTGAATATTGCTGCAAAAGAAAAGTCTTCTTCAAGTACACAAAAGGTTCCCAAATCCTCAAAGTCTCCATACCAGGAAGGTTATTTTGCTGGCATCAGCTATGCTCTTGATTCACTGGCAAACGGTAAGACTCCAGATGATCTTCGTGCAGAACTGGATGCATAAGGCTGGAATATTGCATGAATAAAACTCGAACAAATAAAGTTACAGTACGACTTTCTGATTCAGAACTTACTGAGTTAAAAAAGCGTATAAAACTTTCTGGTTTTAACCAGCAGCAGTTTTTGGCTCGTGCAATTTTCAGTAAGGCTATGATTGATAAAGATCAGCTTCATAGCCTTCTGGTGGAGCTTAGACGTGAAGGTTGTAATCTTAATCAGATTGCACGTGCCTGTAACACTTACAAAGTTCTTGATGATGCTGAAAGAATCAAACAGGCAATTGATAAACTGGAGGCACTATGGCAATCCTTAAGATGATTAATGTTCATATCGGAAAGAATGCAACGCTTAAGGGAATTATCAATTACGTTCTAAAACCAAAGAAAACAGAAGATAAACTAGTAACTGGTTTTGGCTGTGATATTCCCAAAGCGTTCGACATGATGATGGAGACTAAAAGTTTATTTGGGAAACTTACGGGCCGCCAGTATTACCATGCAGTCCAGAGTTTTCCTCCAAACGAAAATATTACTCCAGCTCAGGCACATGAAGCTGGTGTTAAGTTTGTAGAAGCGTGCAGAAAACTTTGGGGGTATGAACTTATACTTGGCACACATATCGATCGAGCACACATACACAATCATATTTTGTGGAACAGTGTTAGTTTCGTTGATGGACGAAAGTTTCATATAACCAGAAAGGAACTGGCCGAAATGAAAGAGCTTCAGAATCAAATCTGTATAAAGATGGGGTTCTCGGCAGCTCCGAAAAAAGGCTTTGATATGTTTGGAAAAAAACGTACAAAAGCCAGAGCCGATGATGCAAAAACACATCATGTGCTTCAAAATGCAGAAAAAACAGGGAAGGGGAGTTACTTACAAAATTGTTCCAAGGCGGTTCAAAGAGCTATAAAACTTGCTGAAACTAGGGAACAGTTCATTCAGCTAATGAAGGAGCAAGGCTTTGAAACTGAATGGAAGATGAATAAAAAACACATTGTCTTTACAGACATTGAAAGGAAAAAGCTTGGAGAGAAAAAAGGTAAGGTTCGTTTATATAGGCTTGCACAGTTTTTTCCAGAGTTAAAGGATTTCCAAACAAAGGAGGATTTATTAAATGGAATCACAAACAAACACAATGTTATTACAGCGGTTGATAGAGAACAACGAGAAAATGGAACAGATAGAAAAGTTGTTGACTTCAATAAAGGATTTGAACAGTATTCTGCCAGAATCAATTCAGAACGTTCTGAACATACAGTTACAGAAGATGTTGGACAGTCAGCAGACCATGCACGAAGAGATACAGAACGAACGGAACATGAACAGCAAGTTAGTAGCTCAGCAATTCCAAAACGTGAAAGCAATACAGGTATCTCTCGATAATCAGACAGATAAAATCATAAAAGAAAAATCTGAAACTCTTATGGACAGCATTAAACCTAATGTTGAATCGGCAAGAATGTTGATTGACAGTCTTTCAGAAAATATTTCAAGCAAAACAATGGGAATAAATACAAAGCTTATTACTATCGATAATGAATTGACAAATATTCATATCGGAAAAGCAATAATAGAATATGTTTTTATCGGAATCATCTGTCTCGTTATAGGTGTTTTTGCAACATTAAGAATCACACAATCGTGTTACGGAAAGATGATAGTAAAAACCCATCAGACTGAACTTGATGTTGCAAAAAAAGATGGGGTTAAAGAATATAAGTCGGAACTTGTTAATAATAACTCCGGTATCATGAAAATTAAAGAGCTTGAGAAAGCGTATGTAGAGAAACACAAAGAAGCTTTTAGTAATACAGATGAGTATATTCAAAGTCTTACTGAAACAATCACGTATTATAAGAAAAAGTTTTAGTGCAACCTTGCACACTCTTAAAATCAAACAGTAATAATTCCACACAACAGTGGCATTGTTCCAGTCTACACGATTTCGCTACTCAACCCCCACGGCGGCAGCTAAGTACGCTGCCTTATATCCGTGTGTGTTCGTAGGCTCATCGCTCCGACTTCCACAATGCCCCTGTTGTGGCCAAGATTCGCAAAAGTGCTGGCACTGTCGTGCCAGTCTCTTTCGCAAATCTTGGCAGGGAACTGTCGTCCCCTACAACCCCAGGGGCATTGCGATTGCCCCCCGATATAATTGTGCAACGTTGCATAAAATCAGCCCGCATCAGGATTGCGGTTTATTTTGTTTCACTTATGCACAATTATATCTTCCCCCTTCGTAAAAAAGAGTCACAGATAAAAAGCCAAAATAGGATACGGAGGCTTTTATCTTGTGTCTCTTTTTTAATTTCAAAGACATTAGTCTTTGAAATCTTTAGGGGCATTGCGGTTGCCCCTCGTCACAACAGTGCAACGTTGCACAAAACGGGCCCGTGTCGGGGTGACGGCCCGTTTTGTTCCACTTATGCACAGTTGTTCCTCACCCTTCAATAATAGGAAACTGTAGCTTAAGGAAATTCTTTTAATTGTTCAGATTTATTATCGATGTACAAAAATAAAATTGTTGACTTTTTATAAGCCCTAATTAAAATTAATTTTATAATGAGAAATAAAAGATTAATTGAGTTATTATTGTTGTCTCTGATTACCAGTTTTTCGTTACGTGGAGATTCTGGTGTTGTTAATACTCAATTTGAAATTTCTAATTACGCTGAAAATACACCTCTTTATTTTGGTAATCCTTCGGATGCAGAATTCAATATAGTTTTTGAAGAAAACTATCTCATAGAAAAACCTCAGTTTACACTTTCATATAATAATAAAACCTTAATTCCTAATTGGGTAGCATGGCATCTTTGTGATACAGACTTGGGAGACGCTGACCGTTCTAATACATTTAGACCAGATACGGAACTTCCTAAAAACTGGTATGCGGTTCGAAAGAATGATTATAAATTTCCTGCGTATGGCTTTGATCGTGGGCATATTTGTCCTTCTGCTGACCGAACATCTTCGACAGAAGATAATTCAATGACTTTTCTTATGACAAATATGGTGCCTCAAACGCCAGATAATAATCGAATTGTATGGGGCTCCCTTGAGAAAATAGAGCGAGAGTTTGTTAAAGAAGGAAATGAAGTTTACATTTTTGCTGGACCTCTTGGTAAAGGTGGTACAAGCGATAAAGGTTATTTTGAATATATTCCTGTTATAACAAACGGTGGACATGAACTTGCTATAACAGTACCTGCTTATACTTGGAAAATCCTTTTAATATTACCAAAGGGGGAAGATGATATTGCACGTATAAATGAACAAACAAAGATTATAGCTGTTTGTGTTCCAAACGAAAAAGGTTGTGGCCAAAATGGTAGTTGGCAACAGTATATTTGTTCTGTTAATTATATAGAAGAAAAAACTGGTTATGACTTTTTTGAAATACTAACGGATACTCTTGAAGAAGAATTGGAATCAAAACTATATAAGCCTGATAGATTATTTCGCTAGTTTTTCTTTTTGTTATAATTCATTGAATGCTTTGTTTATAAGCATGTTAATTTCCTGACACAAATTTTTCTCTATTGCTGTTCTATTTTGTTTATTTATTTTTTCGATTGAGAATAAATCAATCGTGTCACACTTTAAGGCTAACGCTATTTGCTCAATCATTTGAATAGAAGGAAACTGTTTCTCTGCTTCAATTTTCGAAATATAATTTGGAGATGTATCAATTATTTCAGCAAGTTGTGCTTGGGAAAGATTTTGTTCTTTTCTTCTTGCTTTCATATTAAATGAAAGAACTGTCCTTATGTTCGTCATAATTTCAAATCTAATAGGGTGATTTATCCTTTTCTATCTAAGTTTACCAATCGATTAAGTATTGAAAAATGAACAATTAGGGCTTATAATTTTAAAATACACAGCAAAATAGACTGATTAGGTTGGTAAGAAGCTATGAAAAGAACTGCGACAGTCATTTGTGCCAAATGCGGAAAAACAAAGCAAATGTATGGAATCCGCACAGAAAAGACTAATAGCCATTGGTATTTTACTTGGACATTTCCTCTAAATGCAGATGTTGCAAAACGAGAAGGGTATTCTGATACTGTAATTAATGAAACTCCCTCTAATCGCGAAGATTTCCGCGGCTGCCCTTATTGTCATTCTAAAGACATGATTTACTGCAGCAATTGCAACAAAATTAATTGTTATAACGGTGAAGAACGTTTTACTTGTGGATGGTGTGGACAAACTGGTGTAGTTACCAATACTGGCTGGGGAAGTCTAGCTGGAGGTGGTTACTAATGGCACGTCTTAAAAAAGGAAATATTGTAAAAACAATTCTTGGTGAAGATATAAAGATTCTTGAAGAACTGGGTGAAGGTGGCCAAGGCATTGTTTATAAAGTTGATTACAAAGGAAAAAAGTGTGCCCTTAAATGGTATAAGCGGGCTGAAAGCGATGCTTTTTATAAAAATCTAAAGCGTAATGCAGAAAAAGGTGCTCCTGCACCAACATTTCTATGGCCTCTAGCCGTTACTCAAAAAGATTCAAGAGGTTGTTTTGGATATGTAATGGACTTACGTCCTAAAGAATATAAAGATTTTTCTCTATTTATTCTGAATCGTGTAAAGTTTTCCGGCTTCTCTGCTGTAGTAAATGCTGCTCTTCTTATAACTGCAAGCTTTAAGTTACTTCATAATAAAGGCCTAAGTTATCAGGATTTGAATGATGGAAACTTCTTTATTAATCCTGCAAATGGTGATGTTTTAATTTGTGATAATGATAATGTTGCTCCTGATGGAGATAATCTTGGTATTCAGGGAAAGCCTCGTTATATGGCTCCAGAAGTTGTTCTTTTAAATCATAAACCTGATACCTATAGTGATCGATTCTCTCTTGCTGTTATTCTATTTCTTTTATTATTTAGAAATCACCCACTTGCTGGAAAACGAGATAATGATGGTGATGAACCAGATAAGAATGAACGTAATCTTTATTGTTTGAATCCAATTTTTATATTTGATCCAAATGATGATTCAAACCGTCCTAAACCACAGATTCATGTAAATGCACCAAGATTCTGGCCTGTGTTCCCATCGTATATTCAAAAAATGTTTATTCAAGCATTTGATAAATCGTTAATGAAATCTGATGGTTCAAATCGTGAAGATAGAATTATGGAAAAAGAATGGTTAAAGGTGTTTGTAAAGCTTCGCGAAACTTTGGTTGTATGTCCTCATTGTCATGAAGAATCATTCTACAATCTTAAACAACCTTCATTTAAATGCATGAATTGTGGTAAAGAGATTAAGAAACCTGTTGTTCTTGATATTGAAGGAAGAGAAATACCACTTTATCCATCATCAAATATTTATAGATATGAAGTAGATTCTCTTGCAGATTTTACGATTGAGAATATTAAAAATTCAATCGGAACTGTAGTAGAAAATAAAAAGAATCCGGGAGTATGGGGAATACGAAACTTGTCAGAAATGACCTGGTATCGCCATAGTCCTGGTGGTAAGGAAGAAATACGTAAGAAGGACGAAGTAGTTCCTGTTATTAGAAGTAACAGTATAAAATTCGGTACTTTCTGTGAAGGTACAATAAAATAACGGAGGAATAAAAAATGGGATTATTGGATGAGGCAGTGGAGATTCCACGCAAAACTATGGTTATGTTCTTTCTGATTGATACATCGGGAAGTATGAGTGGATCTAGTATTGGTCAGGTAAATGATGCAATGCGTGAAGTTTTACCAGACCTCAAAGATATTTCTGATAATAATGCTGATGCAAAAACAAAAATTGCAGTGCTTAGTTTTTCAAGTGGAACAGAATGGCTTACCCCTGAACCTGCTGATTTGGAAAGTTATAAATGGACAAATCTTGAGGCTGGTGGTGTCACTGATTTAGGAGAAGCTTGTAAAGAACTTGAATCTAAATTAAATCGAAATGCTTTCCTTCAAGATGCTGTAGGAAATTATGCTCCTGTAATTATTCTTATTAGTGATGGTGGCCCAACTGATGACTTTAAGAGTGGCCTTGAAAAATTAAAGCAGAATAAATGGTTCACTGCTGCTATTAAAGTTGCTCTCGGTGTAGAAGATGCTGATATGGATGTCTTGCAGGAATTTACTGGAAACAAAGAAACTGCAATCTTCTTACAGAATAAAAATATGCTTAAGAAACTTATTCGTTTCGTTTCAGTTACTTCATCAAAAATTGGAAGTAAAAAAGCTGGAGATACAACAGATTCTGCTCAAGCAAGACAAGAAGAAGTTGCAGATGCAATTCACGAAGAAATGCAGGAACTCGATCCTGAAGCAAGTGTAGATGAAGGCTGGTAATAAATGCTGGTAAGTTTTGCAAAATCTGTACAGGGAGAAAGTCATAAACGCCGCGAAAATCAAAGTGAAAATCTTGAAATAGGAAGAAAATTTCCATGTCAGGATAAATCTTTTGCTCAGAAAGATGTTGTCGCAAGTGATGGAACTCGTTTCAATTTCGCTATAGTTTGTGATGGTCATGGAGGTGCTCCATATTTCCGTAGTGATCTTGGTGCTGATTTTGCAATTGAAGTACTGAAGGATATGCTTGTCCGCAATATGACTCGTATATCCGAACTTGCTGCTTCAAAACAATTTGAAAAAATTAAAACACAGCTTGCTCTTGGAATCACTAAGAGATGGCGTGAAAAAATAAGTTTTCATATTTCTGAGAATCCGATTACAAAACAAGAATATTCTTTTCTTGAAGAAGAAAAACCAGACGCTGTAGAGAAATATAAAGAAGGTAAAGATTTATTCGCCATTTATGGTTGTACATTAATTGCATATTTTTCAACAACATCTTTTTGGTATGCATTACAAATTGGTGATGGAGACTTTTCTTTATCGTATGATGGAAAATCTTTTGAATTACCGATGCCGGAAGATAAAGATTGTTTCTTAAACCAGACAACTTCCCTTTGTGATGATAATGCCAAAGATGAATTTAGATGCTGTTATGGAGAAAACATTCCACTTGCTGTTTTTTGTTCAAGCGATGGTGTGGCTAATTCATTTAGGGATTCCGAAAGTTTGAAACAAAAATATTATTTACCTATTTATAATCTTTTTGATAACACAGAATTTCCACAGTGTAAGAATACATGTATAAATAGTGACTGTGATTTGAAATGTCACTTGCAGATTGTTTATGAAGAAATTATTTCTTTTTTGCCTGTTCTTAGTAAAAAAGGTAGCGGTGATGATATTTCATTGGCAGGAATAATTGATGTTAATATGGATAGAATTCTGGCTATCAGATATTACATACGAGGTATGAAAAACCTTGGTATTCAATATGGTAATACAGCCGGATTTAAGCTTCTTAAAAAGGCAGCTGATTTAGGATATGAAAAAGCACAGTATGAATATGGTCGTTTTTGCTATAACAAGAGTTCTCAACATAAGATAGTAGGACAACATTTACTTAACAAATCTCAGCAATATTTAGAAGAGGCTAAAGATAATGGTGTTAGTGAAGCAAGTGTACTTTTGCAGGAAATATTTGGAGCACCATTTAAAGAGAAATTACATGAAATAGAAGAAAAAGTCTCCGCAGAAATTCAGTCTAGGAGTGAAGTATGAAAATAACAAGACGCTCTCCAAGAATTAGAATTGGTAATACAACTTATACATTTGGAAAGAATGGAGTTAGTCGTTCAACGAAAATTGCTAAAGGTGTTCGCATTAGAACAAGTGCTAATGGGCACCAATCTGTTGGAGGCAGCTTTTTGTTTTGGAGATGGTCTCAAGATTTAGATGAGCTTGGTAGAAAAAAATCTCCTGATGAAATAAAACAAATTCGTGAACAACGCAAAAATGAATTAAGTCCATGGCTTTTAATGGTTCATCCTATAGTATTTTTCGACCATTTATTACGTAGAAAATCTAATCCAGCTTCAACTCCTGACCTTCAAGGTTCATTGCCTCAAAACCAAGGTATTCCACTTCCTCAAAATACGAATCCAGTACCTGTACAGCCTAAAACTACCCCCACAGGTATATTTTCAAGTGAGGTTTCAATTTTCAAAGAAACAAATGGCACTTTAACTAAAGTTACAGAAGGAACTGCTATTCTTGGAGTAGATAAAATAACTGTAAAAGCAAATGTGACGAAAGAGATTTTTTATAAAGACATTCTTGATATTTATATTGAGAAAGGAAGGCTTTATATATCTTCAAAAAACAGAAACATACCATTAGTTTTGGAAACAAAAAGTGTTGAAATATTGATGACTGAATTGAATAGAAGAATTATAGAAGGTAAATAAGGATGGCTTTATTTGAAGTTGGAAATAAAAAGGATTATAAAAGTATATCTTCAGCAATTAAAGCAGCTTCTAATGGTGATGAAATCATCGTTGAACCTGGTTATTATGCAGAATGCTTTGAAATCAATAAAGAATTATACATTCATAGTTCGTTAGATTTAACAAAGGCAAAAAACAATTTTTCATCGGATGATATTCCTATTATATATATAAGATCCTTTGAGACACTGAAGGTTTCTTCTAAATGCCGAATAGAAAATATACTTTTTACTCAGAAGAAAGATTTGTCTTTTGGATTATTAACAGAAGTTTTGGTTAGAGCTGAAAATACTGGTGAAATAAATGGAAGCGATCTAATCCGAGATCGAGAAAATGAAGAATTTCAAACAATGGTGGAGATTTCATCAGATGTTATAGGAAGAAATTGTTTTTTCGTATTTGCAGCATATCATGGAATCTCTATCCTTCAAGGTACATCTTTTTTTGAAAAATCAATTTTTTCAAATTGTTATGGTGACAACATAAATTTATACAATGATGTTGTTCTAAAATTAGAGAACAATTGTTTTATAAAAAACACTATCAATGGTTTTGGGATTTATGCTAAAGGAAAAAGTCATCTTGAAATAGAAAAATCGATATTAAGTAATAATGAATGTGCTTCAGTAGAAGCTATAGAACAGTCATATGTACTTGCAAAAGAATGTGAATTTGTTTCTTCGGAATTTGGATTATATGGAAATGATAATACAAATATTCATGTAAATGACTGTAAATTGTTAAAGAATAAACAAGGTGGAATTTTTTGTAAAAATGGTACAATTGATTTAAAAAATAGTTATATATCAGAAAATAACATTGGTGTTTATTTGAAAGAAAATGCTAAAGGTAATATTTCTGAAACAACCATTTCTAAAGACAAACAAGCTGGGCTTTATGCCGATGGAACTTCTTCTTTTATATTGACAAAATCTAACATTGCTGAAAGTGAATATGGCATTGGTCTTGTCGAAAACAGTACTGGAATTATTCGAGATAGTAAAATTGAAAAGAATAATCTTATGGGAGTTATTCTTAATAAACATGCAAGTTGTTCATTACATAATACGCAATTAATAGGCATTAACGCTGAACAAAATTGTTGTTTATATGCTGATGCACAGTGTGTTGTTGCTGTCAATAATTCTAGTTTGAAAAGTGGTTGGGCAGGAATGCTTCTAAAAGGAGAATCGAAAACAACAATAACAAACTCATCAATTTCAAACTTTTCTGTAGGAATAAGAACAGAAGATAAAGCATTTCTTATTTTGGTTCATAATGAATATATTAGTAATGATTCTGGCCTTTTTTGTGGTGATGAATCAAATGCAAAAATTATCGAGAATCGATTTATAACACATGAGAAAGGAGGAATTCTCCTGTCGGATAATGGTAAAATAGAATGTTATAAATGTTCATTTGAGAGGAATAAAAAAACAGGAATATTTTTAATAGGTTTATATGAAAACAAACTTAGATTAATATCCTGTATTTTTTCAGATAATATAGTGGCTATAACTGATGATGTAACATTTACCAAAGAAATGACTCTTATAAATTGTATTTTTAATAACAACACTCTTAATTATCATAATTGTAGTAATATTAAAAATATTAACTCAGTTGAAGAAGAGAAAAAACTTTACAAGCAACTATTTGAAAAAGATATTAAAGACTTAAATCAAGTGAATAGTGTCTCTGCAATACAAAAATCAATATTATCAGTTAATTCTATTGATGTTATTTCAAATTGTCTAAGTCAAATAAATGAAGAATTTGATAAAGAGTCTTTCTATGTAAAGAATTTGAAAAAGTTACAAAGCATTTGTAAAGACTTATATCCTAAAAATGAAGATGAAATATCTTTCATCCTAATGCTTTCTTCAAATGGACTTCTTGAACAGCTAGCAAATAAGAAATTAAAAAAAGATTTTCCTGAAACTATTTTGCATATTGCAAATCAATATATTGATAAAACAAATATTGGGATTTTAATTAAGAAACTTGAAGTTATATTTCAAGTCCCTATTCAAGATGTATTAAATAAAGCTTCGGGAGATGAATAATTATGGTAACTATTGGAATAGATAATCAAACAGGTGAAATAATCTTTGAAGAAAATGGAAGACGCATCTATGATCCGTCTCAAATAACATACATAAAAAGACATTCTAACTGGAAAGACAGGGTTTATGAATTGTCAACAAACCTTAAAAATGAAATAGATGAAAATATAGAGAGAAACCGTACAATTCATTTTCAAGTTCCAAAAGTAATTGATTATTTTGACATTAAAAATCAAATTGACAATTTAAATTGTAGTTCTTATAAAATTAAAGATTATTCAAAAAGAAAAGATGAGGATATAAGAAGTGATGCACAATTAGCAGCCAGAAAATACGCTGAATGTAATGCAGATTCGAATATATTCAAAAGAAAGAAGCAAAATCAAGACATTTATAATAAAAAATTACCTGAATTTGTTGAGTTCTATAAAGCAAAGGATGCTGATGCAGAAGCAAAACATTATAGAGAAGAAAATACAATTAAAACCCAAAAGGATGCTGAATATAAACAACAATATGAGAATGCAAAGAATGATTTGTCAAATTTCATAAAATTAGATGAGCGATTGATAGTTACACGAGTTACGGACTGTATAAATTCTATTTCGAAGTCAAAGATCCCATTTATATTACAGTCTTGTAAATATATTAAATTGCCAAACTATACATGTGATATTTTAATTCAATTACCAGATGATTCGTGTATTGAGCATAGGATTGGAAATATTCTTGCTTCTGGAAAAATAAGTATTAAGCAGCGTAAACAAAATGATTTAAAAGATGATTGGAAGTTGTGTTGTAGTGGTCTAATACTTCTTATTGTCGCAAATGTGTTTAACCAAAATACAAACATTCAAAATGTTCATGTCACTGCAAGATATAAAGAATTAAACAAAGCGTACGGAAGCCAGAGTGTAGTTGATTTTACAAATTGTGAATTTAATAGAAATAGTTTTTCAAATATTAATTTTTCGAATATTAATCCAATTGATACTATTCAAGCATTTTCAACTGGAAGTTTTCCATCTGTTAAACAAACTGCACAAAAGCAAAGAACTCAAAAAGTACAAAATACAAAGCCAAAATCTCCGTTCGAGATTGAATGTTACAATGAACTAACTCAAAACTCGCTTTCTATTATTGATACAGGATTAAAAGCCTTGTTTGCTCGTTATGGAGAATCTCTTTTTGCATTATCAGAAAAAAATCGCTTCTCTAGTGCAGTAAAAGATATTTTTCCAAAGAATGAAGCTGAACGGCAGATTGTTGAATTGCTTCTGGCAAATGATTGTTTTGCAAAGTACATTACCAGTTCTGATAAAAATGCTGCAAAAACAAAGATAAAAGAAATATTATCAGGAAATAACCTTGATGGTGATGTTTTCCTTTCAAACTTAAATTCAATGATGGGAGGAAACTAAAATGGATAAACAAGTTTTTGATAAAATTGAACAAGTATTAACAGATATCTTAGCGACACATACAGATATTTACACAGAACAGAAGAAAAATATTTTCAATAATGAAATACGAAGCTATTGTTTAGAAAATGAATTAGCTCGTGATATCCTTTTGACACTTGTAGTGAATGATGTGTTCTTATTTATTGATTCAAAAGACTTTGAACGAGCTGAACGAAATATTCGTAACTGTCTTGGTGAATTTAATTTATATCAAAGTGATTATCCTAGATTATTTGAGATTCTCAAAATATCAGATGAACTGAAAAAAATCAGACGAAAACAAAATCTTAAAAAAGTAAGAAATTGGACTATAGGATTATTAATAATTGCATTAATAATTGTAGGATTTATTATCAATTATAATTCTTATTATCGTGCCGAAAGAGATGTTTTAGTATCTGCTCAAAGTAACGAAAAATCTTTCTTTATTTCAAAAGCTGAAGAATATGATTCAAATGGACTTCCTCTTGTTAATATGTCTTGGTATGAAGTCATTAATTACTGTAATGAATTAAGTATAAAAAATAATTTGGCTTGTGTTTATATAATTGATGAAGAAGGAAATGTTAAAGCAGATTTTTCTATGCCGGGTTACCGACTTCCAACAAAAAAAGAATGGTTATGGGCCGCAAAGGGGGCAAAAGAAGAGGCTTTAACAAATTATTCTGGAGCTGATAGATGGTCTGCTAAAGAAGTCTCTTGGTTTATAGAAAACTCTTCAGAAACAGTACATCCAATCGCCAAAAAGAATCCAAATCGATTAGGTTTGTATGATATGTCTGGAAATGTTGCTGAATGGTGTTGGGATTCTACTGAAGATAATAAGCGTATAGTTTGTGGCGGTTTCTACGGTAATTCTGAGAAGTATTTGAACTTTGCATCAAATATTACGCATACACCTGATTCTGGTGAAGTATACATAGGTTTCAGACTTGCCAGAAGTTATGTTAGAAAAAATGTAGGAGTTGAGAAATGAAAATATTACCTTTTGTAATTCCAGCGGCAGCAGCTTTGTTACCGCAACAAAATAAATATATAGTACCAGAGATCCCAGAACAGAAGAAAGATGAGGAACCTATTTATCAGGATGCGACTGAGGAACATGCTATATTATTAAGAAAGTATGATGATTCAGAGCGATTCCTAAGATTTGCGGGACATAGTTCGCATAAGTCTCATAGTTCTCACCGTTCTCATTCTTCTCACTCTTCTCATTCAAGTGGAAAGCATTATTCTCATACTTCACATACAAGTGGAAGCTATGGAACTGGAACTACTTCATCATCAACAAAATCTACAACCACTTCCACAACGCCTAAAGAAATTACAGTAGCAAAGAAAATTACACTTGGTGGAACTATAGTTGCTTATAGTAATACTGCTGAAATATATGCAAATCTTAATTGGAAATTAGAAGGTTTTACATCAAAAGCTGAAATATACATTTATCAAGATAATAAACAGATATTTAATTTCCATGGAACTTCTACTACTGAAACAAAAGCTTCAAATCTTAAATATAATGCAACTATAAAGTATCAGGTAAAAGTGGAAGAGTCTGGGAAGTCATATTGGTCTAACGTTGTTACTCTAAAAACTGGTGAAGACCCATTCAAATATGATAAGAAAGATTTACCGTTTGATGTTGTTGAATTAGATAAAGAAATGAAAAAAGTTGTAAGTTCGATAGAAGATACTATAGTACTTTCTGAAAATGCGACTCTTTTCATAGCTGATTTATCTTCAACAAGTCAGAAGAATGAATTAGGAAGAGAAACTGCATTATCTCTACGAAAGGCATATAAAGGATTGAATAAATATAAAGTCTTAGCAGTTACTGATGAACTTGATAAAAAGATGAAGGTTGCAAAAGGAACTCCTGATTATCATTCTGCAGTAGAGTATGGGGCAAATGTAAGTGCAGATTATGTTGTTTATGGGGAAATTGGTTTTTCAGGAACAGAACAATATAAAATTAAAATCAAGGTGATTAACATTTTGGAGCAAAATATTCTCACTGAAAAAGAAGCTTTTGTTTCTAAGAAATGAGGCATATAAAAAATGAAGTATAATAAAATAAAGCAAAGAATTTTTGAAATTATAGAGAAAAGCCGAGACGGTGATAAAGCTAGCAAGATTTTTGATGATTTTATTATTGTTCTGATATGTATAAATGTAATCTCAATATTTATAGAAACTTTTTCCATAAGTGAACAACTTAGTACCGTTTTCCGATGGATAGAAGTTATTTCTGTTATTATATTTACAATTGAATATTTACTAAGAGTTTGGACGGCATCTTTATTACATCCTGAACTTTCAAAGCTTAGAGCTACAGTTAAATACATTTTTTCATTTATGGCTTTAATAGATTTACTGGCAATACTACCGTTCTATTTTCCTTTCTTTATAAAAATAGACTTAAGAATTCTGAGGGCATTGCGTCTTGTTCGCCTTTTTAGGTTATTCAAAATGAATAGGTATACCAGTGCATTAACTACTGTGTTTACTGTTATAAAAAATAAAGCTTCTGAATTAATATCTTCAATTTTTGTAGTTTTTATATTAATGCTAATATCTTCAGTTTTCATGTATACAATCGAATCGCCAGTACAGCCAGAAATTTTCAAAAATGGTTTTTCGGGATTATGGTGGGCTGTAGCAACTTTTACAACGGTTGGTTATGGAGATATTTATCCAATTACAACTGCTGGAAGAATACTCAGTATGATAATGGCTGTTTTAGGGATAGCTTTGGTAGCGGTTCCAACAGGTATTATATCATCTGGTTTTATGGAATTGAATGAAAAATCTTGTGATGAAAAACATTTTTGCCCTTACTGTGGTAAGAAATTAGACTGATTAAACCGATGAACTTGCAAACGCTTAAATATTATTCTGAACAATTTTCAGATTCTGTACTTCTTACAAATACTGCTGGAGAACATCTTTTTATTTCAAAAGCAGATTTCGAGAAGTTTTCCAAAAGCCCCGATACTCTTTCAGATTCAACAAAAGGTTTATTGAAATCTCGTTTTTTTTTATGCGAAGAAACTAATGAAGCAGTCTTTAATAATATTTACGATATAAAATACCGTACAAAGCATTCTTATCTTGAAAATGAAAGTCTGCTTCTAATGGTTGTTCCGACAATATCTTGTAATTGCAGCTGCGTTTATTGTCAGGTAAACAGTCGAAAAAATAATGCTTCTGAAAATGATATGAGCTTAAAAACTGCATTATCATTCTGTGATTTTGTGTTTGCGCTTCCTCATAAGAATATTAAGATAGAATTTCAGGGCGGAGAACCGTCATTACGTTTTGATACTATTGAATTAATTGCACGTCGTGTTTCTCATTTGAATAGAAGGTATGGTAAAAATATTGAATATGTAATTTGCACCAATCTCCTAAATCTGTCTAAACATGAAATTAAAATATTAAAAAAATATAATATTGCAATTTCAACTTCACTAGATGGAGCAAAATCAGTACATGATAAGAACCGACCATCGACGATCTATCCATCGACTTATGACTCATTAATAAAAAATGTGGTAATTGCACGAAATAATAAGATTTATCCTTCGGCTCTTGTAACTGTAACAAGCTTAAATCTAACTCGAATGCCTGAGATTATAGATACCTACATTGAAAATCAATTCGAATCAATTTTTATACGGCCATTAAATAATTATGGTTGTGCTTTTAAGAATCAGAATGTTTATTACAAACTTGATGATTATATTGCTGCATACAAAAATGCAATCCTTTATCTGATAGGACGAAATCTAAAAGAAAATATAAATCTTCGTGAAGAAATGTTTTCAATAATTCTTAGGAAGATTTTTTCTCCTTTCAATGACGGATTTGTTGATATGCAGAATCCATGCGCACTTGGTCAGATGTGTATGTTGGTAAAGCAGAATGGAGATGTTTATCCATCTGATGAATCTCGTATGATTTCTGAAATGGGAAACGAGCATTGGAAGATGGGAAATGTAAATGACAAAAATTGTCTTGTAACGATGAAAGAAAAATGCGCTGAGATTCTGGAAAATGGTCGCCTTGAGAACTATGAGGAATGTAAGGCTTGCGTTTATAGTCCCTTCTGTTATGCAGATCCAATAAAGAAATGGTATATCGCTAATATTGCAGGTCAAGATTATGAATCATACTGCGGAATCAGAAAAGAATTATTCCGTTTCGTTTTTGAACAAATAAAAAACGCAGATGAAGAGAAACTTGCATTATTCAGAAGGTGGGCAAATGCGTAATTGTTTAAATGATAATGAGACATATATTCTTATTCCAGGATTAAAAAACTATAAAGCTGTTTCTATAGTTACAGGAAAAGTTGAAACATTTTCTCAACCAAATGAAGAATCAGAAATAATTAGTGATTTACTTATCCGTGAAAATGGAAAAAATCATCTGTTGTTCAGAATTGAAAACAGGGAACTAACATTTTTTATTACTTCAAAATGTAATCATCGATGTATAATGTGTCCGCAACAACTCGATATAGATCCAATTGATAACGATTTGATTGTTCAGCGAGTTATAGATAATCTTGATTATGATGTTCTGGATGGAATCTGTTTTACAGGAGGAGAGCCTCTACTAAAAATGCAATTCATTGAACAAGTTGTTCAAAATGCTCCAGAATGTGTAGATATTACAATTCTTACAAATGGAACCATAATGCCATCTGAGTTGATCTTAAAATCACTTCGTGTCAAACTTTGTGTACCTTTGTATGCACCATATGATGAACTTCATAATACAATGACAGGTTCTACTTCGTTCTATAAAGTTATTGAAAATCTTATGAAGATTTCTAAATATGAAACTCTTATAGAACTACGTTTTGTAATGACAAAATTAAATTACAGTTGTCTTGAAGAATACGCACGTTTTGTCTGGAGAAACCTGCCTTTTGTTCAGGATGTTGCTTTTATGGGAATGGAACTAACTGCAGAAGCTCATAAGAATAAAGGTGAACTTTGGATTAATCCAGAAAAATATATTGAAACAGTAGAGAAAGCTGTTTCTTATTTAGATTGCTGCGGTGTTACGACTTGGATTTATAATCTTCCTTTCTGTTTGTTTGATGAAACATATAGAAGATTCCTTGTAAAATCTATTTCACCTTGGAAAATAAAGTATCTTCCTAAATGTGAATCTTGTAATATGAAAGCAGAATGTGGGGGTATGTTCTTTTCTGCAGTTTCAGAATTAAAAGACATTGTATAATTTTATTTTAAATCTTATTAGTGCAATTATGCTATAATATTTGATAAGGGGTGTTTATATGTGTAAAAAAATCTTAATTGTATTTTCTATATTATTATTTTCTATCAATTGTCTAGCTGCTCAAACAAAAGAGATTGATTACTATTCCATAGGTTACAATGATGCTGTAAGTCGTCATAAGTTTGATTCTAGATATTCAATAGAAGGCTTAGCAAAATCATTAAACAAGCTTTCGTCAGAAGCTGAGAAAAAGCAATTCGTAGAGAATGCTGAATCATATAATCTTGGATATGCTAGCGGGATTTGTAAAGAACAAGGAATTGACTCAGATGATTATTATTCAATGATTTATAACTATATTAAAGAATATAGTTCCACAGTAAGTGTAACTGCAATTCCGACTTCAAAAGAATATGTCTCCGGTCAAAGAGATGTTTATGATTGGTATACTTCATTGGGACTTATTCAAACTGAAACTAGTGATAAAAAAACTGTTAGAGTTGATATTGCTTTAGCATATAAAAAAGATGATAAAGCAACATCAACAGAAATAACACAAAGAACTATCGAAATAAAAGCATTCCTTAGACGTTATTTCAATGGTAAAACATCAAGTGAAATAATAAACATAAATAATGAAGATGTCCTTGAAAATGAAATAAAAAATGGACTTAATGATAATGTCCTTTCAAGTGGCAGAATTCGAGATGTAGTATTTCAGCAAAAAGATATTTTATAACTTATCTACGGTTGTTTCTGGAATTAGAAAGAATAATAAGTCTAAGAAGAGAACCTATCGCAGTTAATGCAGAAGCAACATAAGTCATTGCGGCTGCTGACAGGACTTTTCTTACACCTGACAATTCTGGCTTATCTAATGTGTTTGTGTCTCGTAAAATCTTTAGAGCTCTACGCGAGGCATTAAATTCAACTGGTAGAGTTATTAGATAAAAAAGAACTGCTATACCAAAAAGAATAATGCCTATATTTGTAATAAGTTGGGCAATTGAAAACATTTCAGATGCTTTCGCAGTATTTCCAAAAATAATTCCAAGAATTGCAAGTGTAGGGCCGAATCTGGAACCTATATTTGCTGCTGGTACAAGTGTGCTTCTTAAACCAAGTGCTTTATATCCTGTTGCATGTTGAATCGCGTGACCTGTTTCATGAGCTGCAACACCGATAGCTGCGATTGATGTACTACTATAAGTTGAATCGCTTAGACTTAAAACTTTTGTAGAAGGATTGTAATTATCTGTAAGCCTGCCATTTATATGTGCAATGCGAACATCATAAATACCATTTTTTTGAAGAAGGAACTGTGCTGCTTGTGCTCCAGAAATTCCTTTTTTACTCATTACTTTGTTGAATTTTGAAAAACTGCCTTTTACTAAGATTTGAGCAATGACGCTAAGAAGAATTGCTGGTAATACAAAAATTATATAAGTATAATCAAAACCGTAATACATAGTGCCTCCAATAAAAAATGTATCCATATTATATCACAATTATTGTAATTTGTATTAGTGTATATGTGTTCAATTTTTCACGTTTTTGAACACGTTATTTGGATGAATTTATAAGAAACAGAATTTGTGTCAATAAAAGACTCTTAGTCAGATATTCTTTCCTCTCTAAGTTTCTTCTGGTATTCAAGAGCATCAACATCTTTCCAGGTGTCTTTCATGCTGCCAGCAAAATCAGAAAGAGCAGTGATTCTTTTCAGTTTTCTTGCTTCTTCTTCCTGTCGTGTAGTTAGCGGCAAAGTATCGTTGGAAAGATTATTAACATGTTTTTGCATTCCTATGCCTCCAGTTATTCTATTCAAATAGCGTATCTGCCGCAGGCTTTGCACTTTCAAGCGCGGCTACCATCTCTGGAATTGCAGCTCTTGTATAATAATCTGTCATTTCTACGGAAGAATGGCCGGCAAGTTTTTGTACAACTTCTGCAGGAAGTTCTCGTCGCATTCTTGTAACATAGGTGAAGCGGAAAGAGTGAGGAATAAGCTTTCTGTCTCCTTTTTCAATTCCTGCCTTTTTCATTTGGCGAGTAAAAACATCTTCAAGATATTCACGACGTAATGGTCTTCCATCTTCATGTGCAAAAACAAAATCATCAATGCCGATATTATGTGCATTTACATACTTGATTATCTGGCTGATTGTTGATGTAGGAGCAAAGCTTACGCGCCACTTTTTATCTTCATCATTTCCTTTCTTGTTATAATCTGTACGTGCGCCGTTAGATTTGCAAAATCCGTCTACTACAAGAGCATTTCTTTCAAATATGAACTGCCTCAACTGAATGGCTCGAACTTCTCCAATTCGTAATCCAAAGGATACCATACAAAGAAGTGCAAGATAGTCTCTTTCATTTGTCCATTTTGTTTTATCGAATAAAAGCTCCAATTCTTCTGTTGTAAAGATATCTGCTTTTTTTGAATTACGCGCAAAGCGAGGGAAGGGTGGCTTTACAATGCCAGTACAACCAAAGAATGGCGCTTCTTTATAAACATAATTGAGTGTTTCTAAAAAGGCGTTCTTCCAGCTTCCCTTGTGTTTTGTGTCGGCTCTAAGAAAATTGTCTACAGCGGTTACTGTAAGGTCTTTGAGTTCAAGATTCCCAAACTGTTCTACAATTACATTTATTGTTCGTCTGTGGCGCATACAGGTTTCTATGGTGATGCTTTTACCATGCTGCTCTAAACGCTCAATGTGAGTGCTGCCTGGAATAAACATGTCTTTGCAGATATCCTTGATTAATACAACATTTCTATCAAGGTCTGGAAGCATCTGAATATAAGCATATGCATCTGCTCTATTGTGGCAGTCAGGAATTACACGTTGTTTCTTTACTCCCGTTGCAGGATCGACAAAAGAATAATACCAACGATATACAGATTTGTTTTTTGTTTTGATAGAACGTTTTAATACGTTGTAATGCATAAAAAAATAACCTCCAGTTATTGAATTTGACCAAAATACTACCCTTAGGTGATATTTTGGTGATATCAAAATAACTGGAAGGTTATATGATTTAGCTAATTCTTTATAATATAAAGACTTATATATCGGGTAACCCGGATTCGAACCGGGGACCTCGACGTCCCGAACGTCGCGCGCTACCAGCTGCGCTAATACCCGTAAAAAAAATAAGAACTCAGGAAACTGAAAGGCGCTGGAAGCGACCTCAACGTCCCGAACCCCATGATAGCAAATCCGTTAAAAACAAATGCGAAAACCTGGAGCATTTGTTTAGGATTTACTTACGAATATCGCGCTACCAGCTGCGCTAATACCCGTTGCTTGACCTTCCAAGCTATAAAAAAAAGAAGCCTTCCGAAACGGAAGGCTTAGCGCGAGCGGCGGGGCTCGAACCCGCGATCTCCGGCGTGACAGGCCAGCGCGATAACCAGCTTCGCTACGCCCGCGTGATGTTTGTTATATTACACGAATCGAGGATTCGTGTCAATAACTTAAACCACAAAAAATAAAAAAATCCCGAATTTTTTCGGGATTTTCAGGAGCTTTAAGCAAAGTACTGAGGGTACTTTTTCTTAATTTCATCAGCCTGCATGTGATGGCGGCTCAAATGCTTGTCGATTTCGGCTTTTGCACCATTTCCATCCTTACGTTTGAAGGCTTCGAGAATCTGGCTGTGTTCAGTAATTATGCGCTCAGGATTAAAAGAGTGCAGGTGAAGCTCACGGATTCTGTCGTAGTGAATGCTCATAAGTCTTACCATGTAATGACACTGCATTTTATTGGTAATCTTATACATCTTTTCATGGAAGGCGTTATCCAGCTCCATGATTTTGTCGAGATTGTTTTTTTCGTAATAGAATTTCTGGAGGGTTACGTTTTCTTCGAGCTCCTGAATATCCTTTTCTGTTGCCTGTTCGCAGGCCATTTGTGTAATTGCAGATTCAATAGTAGAACGAACAAAAACAGCTTCATCAACCAGAGCCATATCAATAAGGCTTACATGGCTTCCTCTCTGAGGAAGGATTTCGATGATTTTGGTAGAAGAAAGTTCCTGCATTGCTTCGTGTACAGGAGTTCGTGAAAGATTCAGTTCGTTGGCAATGTCCTGTTCACTGATCATGCTGCCTGGTGCAAGCTCAAGGTTTACAATGTTTTCCCTGATTACACGGAGCGCATATTCTCTGTTCGTTTCTTTTCCAAGTTTTTCGCAGTTTTTCATATATCCCTCCATAATAAAGCTACAGCCCTAAAGCGTCAATAATGATTTTTTCCTATGAAACAGCATTTTTTTTCTTGACTTTTGGGGATTATGCTATATCATTTTAGTTAACAAGTGTACTAGTATGCAAGTTCGCTTGTACGTAAATTATAGCATACAATCTGAAAAA
>JAEEGL016064561.1_pt1 | contig 22596 bp, 20 predicted proteins | sample 9134231 | NCBI WGS metagenome assembly JAEEGL01 (sample SAMN16246548, study PRJNA631951) | gut metagenome | biome: gut microbiome; feature: rumen; material: fiber-attached | host: Bos | place: Iran: Karaj | collected 2018-10
ACATTCCCGTTTGACAGTCTTTTTTCCCTCAAACGTACCGTTTCTTTCGCCTTGCTGGCAACTTTTTTTCTCGGCATACTCGATAAGATTTCATCTTGTCTCCGATTGCAAAGATACAAACTTTTTTTCATTCGAGTAACAAACGGGTAACAAAAATGTACCTTATAACATCAAAACAAGGTAAAACAACCCCCAAAACCGCAACAGCTGTATTTCAGTATATTAGCAATGAAAATCAACACTTTAGGGTATTAAAAAAGCCCCTGTTTTAGGGGCTTGGGGTGGTCTGTGGCAGATTCGAACTGTCGACCTCTTCCGTGTGAAGGAAGCGCTCTAAACCAACTGAGCTAACAGACCGTGACTCGCGTCGATGTTTGTGATTGCAAAAAAGCGAAGCTGTGTTTCTTCGCCTTTTGCCTTGTGATCTGTAACAGATTTGAACTGTTGACCTCTTGCCTGTCAAGCAAGCGCTCTAAACCAACTGAGCTAACAGATCATTGTTGGCACTCTTCACTCTCGAAAAGCGGTTGCAAAAGTACAAACTTTTTTTCATTCCGACAAAATATTTTTTCACAATTCTCACAATAGGCTGATTCATAATAGGATTTTTTTATCACGGGAGGGGTATGCCATTGCCTGTTCCACTCATAAAAGGGTGCATGGAAGGGGATTTTGGGGGCTAAATTGCGACTGCAAAGACACAAAACAGGGGCAAAATTGATATTTCTAACTGAATATAACCACATTACGCTATTATTTAAGGGCGATGTCTTGCCTTTGGTGCAAAGGAGCAAAAAGTTGCCGGAATGCCTGTCCCCGTTGCATTGCAGGAGCATCGGGCAACGCAAAGGGGCACATTGCCATTGGGACAATGCACGAGTACTGCCGGAGCAGGGGGATGTCAATCTTGGGTGAGGAAAGCTTCCACGTCCCAGAAATGGCGTTGGACTTTGGCGAGGTCGGCCTCGGGGGAGTCCCACCACCGCTTGGCAAGCAGGCGCTGGATGGTGGCTGCATCGAAGCGGTATTTCACCACTTTGGCCGGCACGCCTACGGCAACGGCATAGGGGGGTATGTCGCGAGTGACCACCGCACCGGCACCAACCACAGCACCGTCGCCAATGGTCACACCGTCCAGCACGGTGACATTGGCCCCGATAAAGACATCGTTGCCCACATGGGTGCGTTTGGTTTCCTGATACTGGGACTGGCTGCACAGCGTGGTTCCGTTTTGCCGCGCGGTGGAGTAGAACATGGGGGAGGTGGAGATGCCGTTGGTGGGATGCAGACCCAGGCCGCAACAGAAGTTGGGACCGATGCTGCAGAACTTGCCTATCTCGGCATTGGAGAGGCGGGCGTTGGGCGCGATGTATGAGTATTGGCCCAAGTGCACGTCGTGGAGCTGGTAGGGGGCATACACACGGGTGTGGCTATCCAGTTTGCAGTTGGACCGCTCGCTGCGCACCAGCGAGTAGCCTGTGGTTTTGCCCGGCAGGATGGCCGGACGGTCGAGCCAGCGGCCCAGAAGCCGCTGCACAAGGTATTTCATTTTCTTACGCGCCATGGTCCACTATGTCCTATAAGTTTTTTCAGTTTCTTATTAATCAAATGGTAGCATATCTTGCCTTTAGACCAGTTGCGCTTGGCACGCTCGAAATACAGGTAGTGGAACTGCCTGTCGGCCTCGCGCACCACCTGGGTGGAGGAGGGGTGCACCAAAGGCAGGATGGGGTGGGTCGGCACGTTGTCGATGATATTGCCCTTACCCGAGGGGTGGGTGGCGTCGACCACAGTGCCGATATTGCTTGAGAGGTTCACGTTGGGGATAATGCCTTTGCCGTGCTGCAGCCAGATGGACATGAAGAACTGCATGTCCCAGCTGGTGCCGCCCACACCGTCGCGGTGCACCTCGTCGAGGCGGTCGCACCAGTACTCGCGTTCCAGCACATCGCATCCATAGCGGTGCAAGGCCTGCGAAAGGTCGCGGCGTGAGGTGTTGAACAGCCGTATGTCGAAGTGCTGCCAAGCCCGACGCCAGGAAGCCCAGGCGCAGAGGTTGCGGTTCATCATAGAGAAATAGTAGCTGCCGTCGCCCCACCGCTGCTTGTCGACATTCATGCTGCCGATGGCCATCACCTCGGCGTCGTCGCGGTAGCGGTTGAGCAGCTGCTCGGCATAGGAGAAGAAATCGGGATGAGGCACGGCATCGTCCTCGAGCACAATGCCCTGCTCCACCTGGGAGAAATACCACGACAGGGCGGCCGCCGGGCCGGGACCGCAGCCCAGATTGTGGTCGGAATAGAAGGTGTGGACCTGGGTGGGGGTGCCTTGGGTCATTTGCTGCACCACCTGCCTCACCTCGGCCAACTTCCCGGGGTCGTCGTCGCGGCCTTGGCGTGCTCCATCCTGAAAAACATACAGATGGGCAGGCGACTGCTGCATCACCACACGCAGAACCTCGGCCGTGAAGCCGGGCCGGTTGAAATTAATGAGCAATATAGGTGTATTGAACATATATATACTATTTTTCAAAACAATCGACTACCGCTATCGCCCTAGAGCCGCCCCCTTTGCACATTGTTGCCAAACACAATGTTTACAGCAACTTACAACGCTCGCCACACAACGGCTCTACGGCAGATACCGATTGCAAAGATATTGAAAAATATTGATTTGTCAAAATAATTGTGGCAATAAATGTTGGTGGGAGTAGCTGCAGGGGGGTGTAAAGGGAATAATACAATGCCGCTTGGAAGGGAGCGGCATGCTGACGCGGATTGGCAAAAGGCGGAACAGCGGGGAGGATGGGGCAAAAAGAAATCCTGCCTCCGCAAGAGGACGGGGGCAGGATTGGCGAGCAGTGATGCCCCGAGGCGGAGCGACACCGTAGGGGGTGTTATTTCTTCCGGCCGAAACCGAAGTTGGGCAATTCCACGCTGCGGAAGGCTGAGAGGATGGAGTTGGAGGCGGGCTGGGTGTGGCCGTAGATTTCGGCAATAAGGCCCTTGTATTTCTCCATAAGAATGTTGCGCTTGATTTTGAGTGTGGGCGAGAGCAAGCCGTTGGCTGAGGTCCACTCGTCGGCCACGAGGCGGAAGCTCTTGATTTGCTCGTGGGCGGCGAAATCGCGGTTGATTTCGTCGATAACCTTCTTGTACTTCTCCTTGGTCTCGGGCATAGCCAACAGTTTCTCGTTGTCGCGGTAGTGCATGTGGTATTTGAGTGCCCAGTAGTGGAGGGTGTTGAAGTTGGGCGAGATGATGACTGCCACACTCTTTTCGTTTTCGCCCACCACCATAGCCTGCTCGATATACTCGGACTCGCGGAGTTTGTTTTCGAGCAGCTGCGGGGCGATGTATTTGCCTGCGGAGAGTTTGAAGATGTCTTTCTTGCGGTCGGTGATGCGCAGATAGCGGGGGCCAGTGAGTCCGCTCACGAATTCACCCACATCGCCAGTATGGAACCAACCGTCGGAGTCGATGACCTGGGCGGTGTATTCGGGATCCTTGTAGTAGCCCAACATGACGTGGGGTCCGCGGGTGAGGATTTCGCCGTCGTCGGCAAAGGAGACCTCCACACCGCTGAGCACGGGGCCTACGGTGCCTATCTTCACATAGCCCTCCACGGGGTTGTTCACCGCAATGACGGGCGAAGTTTCGGAGAGGCCATAGCCTTCGTAGATATTGATGCCGGCAGCGGCAAAGGTGCGGATGATGCGGGGCTGGATGCTGGAGGAGCCGGTGATGACAATGAGGCGGTTGCCGCCAAGACGCTCGCGCCAGTGGCGGTAGACCATACGCTCATAAAAATACTGCGAGAGCTGGTAGCCCAGCGACACTTTCTTAAGGAGGGTATAGTCGTAGCGGGCGCCATGTTTGAAGGCGCGGGTGTATATTTTCTTCTTGAGGCCGCGGAAGTCCTTGCCTGCGGCATAGAGTTTGTCGTATACCATTTCGAGCACACGAGGCACAGCGCAGAAGCCGTGGGCGTGGATTTCGGCCAGGTTTTGCTGGATGGTGCCCATATTCTCGGCATAATAGATGCTGCAGCCCTTGTACTGGAAGTGATAGTTCATGCTGCGCTCGTACATGTGGTTGAGCGGGAGGAAGCTGAGCACGCGGCACTGGCTGGTCATGGGGTTGACCTTGGCGTGGGCCAGGAAGTTGCTGCAGAGGTTGCGATGGGAAAGCATGACCCCCTTGGGCATACCGGTGGTGCCGGAAGTGTAGATGAGGGTAGTCCAATCGTCAGGTTTGATATTCTCTTTGAGTTGCTCGACAATGGGGCTGTATTTCTCGCGGGAGGCGATGCCGGCCTTGAGGATTTCGAGTGTGCGGTGCTCGCCTTCGACAGGGGCCAGGGTATAGACCACAGGCGGGTTCTCCATTTTCTCGAGGGCGGGCCGGATGCGGCGGAGCAGGATGTTGTTGCTGACAAGCACAAAGCGGGCACCGCTGTGGGTGAAAATGTGCAGATAGTTGTCGGGACTGAGCGTTGGATAGACAGGGACATGGATGATGCCGGTCATGGCCAACGCCATATCGATGAAGTTCCACTCGGGACAGTTGTTGGAGATGGTGATGACACGGTCGCCGGGCTGGAGACCGATTTCCAACAGGCCATAGGCCATGTAATGACAATACTTATAATAATCGTGGGTGCTGTAGCGGACCCATTCACCTTTCTCCTTTGATGCCAAAATATCCTTCTTGTCGGGATACTCGTTAACAAGATGTTCGAGGAGGTCGAAGGTACGTGTTATTTCCATTATTAAATGTTTTAAACTCTATCATATCTCTGCCTTGAAACATAGCCGGTAAAATGCTCAACAATGCTTGGTTGGCGGACATTATGACACTTGTTGAAAATGCAAAAGTACAAAAAAAAATGAACATATCATGCTTTTTTTGTATTTTTGCACCCGTTTTTAAGAATTAGGATTGTATGAACATTATCATTGCAGGCGACGGCGAGGTGGGCTTTTACCTTGCAAAATCGTTGACCGATTTGAACCACAACATCACGGTGGTTGACCCGGACCAGGAACGACTGAAACGGTTGGAGAAAGAGTCGGACTTGCTGACCATTGCCGGTTCGTCGACCTCGCCGAGGGTACTGACGGAGGCGAATGTGGGCGACTGCGACCTGTTTCTGGCGGTGCTGCACGAAGAGAGCCTGAACCTGATGAGCTGTGTGCTGGCCAAAAGACTGAAAGCCAAGCGCACTGTGGCCCGTATTACCAATGCCGAACTGCTCAGCCCCAAGCATCGCGACATGTTCCGCGAGCTGGGGGTGGACGAGATGGTGTGCCCTGAACGTATTGCCGCCAAGGAGATAACCAATCTGCTGAACAATTCGGTGGCTACAGAGTTTTTCGACTTCTCGGGAGGACTGCTCACAATGTATCTGATACGGCTGGAAAAGGATTCGCCCGTGGTGGGGCACAGCGTGCAAGAGATGGTGCAGACATACAACACCCTGCAGGTGCGCGTGGTGGCCATACTGAGAAACGGAGAAACCATCATTCCCCATGCCGATTTGGTATTCCAGCAGGGCGACCTTGCCTACTTGATAAGCCGCCCCAACCAGCTGGAGTCGATAAAACAGGTGTCGGGCAAGCACGACGTAGCAGTGAAGAAAGCCATGATTGTGGGGGCGGGACGTGTGGGACGTTATGCCGCATCCACCCTGGAGGACCGCATTGACATCACCCTGTTCGAAGAGTCGAAGGCGCGGTGCGAGGAGGTGGCCGGACTGCTGAACAAGACACTGATAATAAACGGAGACGCCACCGACATAGAGCTGCTGAAAGAGGAAGGCCTGCAGAACACCGATGCCTTTATTGCCGTGACCGACTCGTCGGAGACCAATATATTGACCTGCCTGCATGCCAAGAAACTGGGTGTGGGACGCACCATAGCGCTGGTGGAAAACACCGGATTCATAAGCCTGTCGCAGGACATCGGTATAGACACCATCATCAACAAGAAACTGATTACCGCAAGCTATATTGCCCGATTCATGGTACGCGGCGACGCTGTGAGCAGTAAGTGGCTCAGCGGAACCAACGCCGAACTGATAGAGCTGAACGTTGGCAAACGGGCACCGGCAACCCGCCACTCAATCAGGGAGCTGGGGCTGCCCAAAGGGGCCACGATTGGCGGCATCATCAGAGGAAACGAGACTATTTTCCCCACCCGCGACACCCAAATCATGGCCAAGGACAAGGTGGTGGTGTTCGCACTGCCCAAGGTGGTGGAACAAGTGGCCAAACTATTTGACTAAACGGCATAGCGTATACGTAGAGAGGTGGCAAAGTCGAGTTCCCGAAACAGAAGCGGCAAACTGCTGGGTTTGCGCCCGTTCAACCTGAAACTGATAGTGAGGGTGACGGGCATACTGCTGATATATATGGCAGCAAGCATGATGTTGCCGTTGGCGGTGTCGCTGTACTACAAGGACGGGGCTCAGTTTGCACTGGTGATTTCGGCACTGCTGATGCTGATGGTGGGGCTGCTGATGCGGAACATACTGGGCCGCAATGCCACCTATGAGCTGAAAGAGAACGAGAGTTACTGTATCACAGTGCTTATATGGCTGGTAGTGCCCCTGTTCGGCACCCTGCCCTACATCTTTACAGGCGGGATAGACTCGTTCACCGACGCAGTGTTTGAGTCGTTCAGCGGTTTCACCACTACCGGCTCGTCGGTGCTGGTGAAGCCTGAACAGCTGCCGCTGAGCCTGCTCAGCTACCGCGCCTTGACCCAATGGGTCGGTGGGCTGGGATTAATGCTGATGGTGCTGGCCATATTGCGGAAGCTGACCCAAGGTTCGGTACATCTGTATGAGGCCGAATTTTCGGGTACCCAGCAACGCAAACTGCACCCGCGCATGTCGAAGAATGTGGCAAGGATGTGGTACATTTATGGATTCCTGACAGCACTGATGGGGGTGCTGCTTTTGCTGAACGGCACACCGGCTGTGGATGCACTGTGTCTGGCTTGCAGCACTGTCTCGACCGGTGGTTTCACCACCCACAGCGTCGGGCTGGCCACACTGAACAACGGCAGTTTGATAGTGGTGACCGTGTTTATGCTGCTGAGCGGAATCAATGTGGCGTTTCTGTACCGTTTTTTCACACTGAAATGGAAACACCTGGGCCACGATGAGGAGTTGCGGGCATATCTGCTGGTGTTTCTTGTGGCGGTGGGAGTAGGAATTATCGCTTTCAAATACAACGGCAACAGCACTGAGGAGTCAATACTATACAGCGTATTCCACATGGCATCGACCATGAGCACCTGCGGGTTCAATGTGCCCAGGCCCGAACATTGGTCTTTTTTGGTGAGTGTGGTGACATTCCTTCTGATAGTGACCGGGGCATGCGCCGGCTCGACGGGCGGCGGCATCAAACTGCGCCGACTGATGGTACTGAGCAAATATCTGGGCAACTACTGCACACGGATGCTGCACCCGAACGCCGTGTTCAAGGTAAAGATAAACAACGAGGTTGTGGAAAACGACTATATCAACAAGATATTTGCCTATGTGTTCCTGTACATTGTGTTCATCATCGGCGGAGCCTTTGTGCTGACACTATGCGGATGCTCCATTCCCGATGCCACTTGCATGGCGGCAGCCAACATCAGTAACCTCGGGCCGTCGAACATAATCAACTCCTTGGGAGCTAGCCTAAACTATGCCGAACTGCCCCATCTGGCCAAATGGACACTCACCGTGCTGATGGTTGCCGGGAGGCTGGAGCTGTTTGCATTGATAGCCGTGTTCTCGCCCGCCTATTGGAGAAGGAGATAAACAACAATTAAAACATTCATACCGACATCAACGACATAAAGTACATACTACGGTTTTTGGGCATCGCAATGATGGTGGAAGGCATTCTGATACTGAGTTGCCTGATACCTGCTTTGCATTTCCAGGACAGCACCTGGCCACAGATACTAGTGTCCGGTCTCTTCCCCTTCAACCTGGGGTTGCTGATGCTGGTGCGATACCACAAATACCGCACTCTGGCCAACCGCCGCAAGGCCTACCTGCTGGTGGTGCTGATATGGGTGGTGCTGGCCCTGTTCGGCACCTTGCCGTTCCTGACCACTGGCACACTGACCCGCTTTGCCGACGCACTGTTCGAGTCGATGTCGGGCATCACCTCGACCGGCGCCACGGTGTTTGCATCTGTGGAGTGGCTGCCAGCGTCGATACTGCTGTGGCGCAGCATGACCCAATGGTTTGGCGGATTCGGCATCGTGTTGATGGTGCTGGCTCTGGTGCCTTCCATGGGAATCAACAAATACAGCCTCTATACCGCCGAGGCCTCGGGTGCCGACAACACGGGGAAACAGACCACATCGGTAGGCTCCACCATGCGGCAGACACTGGGCGTGTATATACTTCTCACGCTGATATTCGTTTACGTACTCCACAAATGCGGCATGCAAGTGTGGGACGCTGTAAACATCACCTTCACCAACATCTCGTCGGGCGGGTTCTCAATCTACAACGACAGCCTTTCTGGGCTCACCCCGAAGCAGCAATATGTGGTTGCGGGTGCCATGCTGATGAGTGGAGTAAACTTTGCCTTGCTGTACAACTTTTTCACCTTCCGCTGGGACAAACTGCGCCACAAGACAGAGCAGCTGCTTTGTTATCTGGGCATTTACGTAGTGTCGACCGTTTTTGTGGTGCTGGCTCTGAAAACCACCATGCAATACGGTTGGGAAGACTCCATACGCTGCGGCATAGTACAGACCATCAGTGTGCTTACCACCACAGGCTCGCTGGCCGCCGACACGTCGCAATGGTGGGTGCCCGTGACTTTCCTTTTTGTCATTCTGTCGCTGTGCGGAGGCATGGCCGGCTCAACCACCGGAGGATTGAAAGCCATGCGTGTGCTGATACTGTTCAGGCATGTGCGCAAAATACTGCGCGACAGGCTTCACCCCCACTCGGTCAACCCCGTGAGGCTGAACCGCAAGCCGGTATCGGCCGATATTGCCACCAACGTGGTAGTGACCTTTATGGTGTTCATGGTCACCATCGTGACCAGCCTGCTGCTCCTCATGTTGTGCGGAATCAATGCCACCGAATCGTTCGGTGCCTCCATAGCCTGCATCACAGGTTACGGCCCCGGTCTGGGGTCGACAGGCGGCTTTGGCTGCTATGCCGCATTCACGCCTTTGGCAAAACTGATATGCACACTCCTTATGCTAATGGGACGGCTGGAGTGCATGACTTTGCTGATACTGTTCCTGCCGGCATTCTGGAAACGGTAGCACCTGATAACAAGGCAGTTTGGCACTTATCCATAAGTAGCTGAAGCCGTACACCTCACACCCTGCCGGCAATGGGAAAAGTCCCCGTCCGGGGAATGTAAACACCCATTCGTTAAAAAAAATACTTGCAATCACTTTTTATATAGAAAAAAAGTAGTACTTTTGCAATTTGAAAATTAGTCACCATGGACAACCCAATCATATCGCTAAAAGACGTTACCATCTGCCACGCCGACGGCCCCATACTGACAAACGTCAACCTCCTGGTCAATCCCGGAGAGTTTGTCTATCTGATTGGCAAAAGCGGAGCGGGCAAGACATCGATGCTGCGCACCCTCTATGCCGACCGCGAAATAGGGTCCGGTACCGAAGCCACCGTGTGCGGATACGACCTCATGCATCTCAAGCGGAGGCAAAAACCCATGTTCCGCCGCCGCATAGGCATCGTGTTTCAGAATTTCCGGCTGCTGAGAGACCGCAATGTGTACGAGAACCTGGCATTCGTGCTGAAGGCCACCGGGTGGAAACGGAAAGATATGGACGAACAGATTACCAAGACCCTGAAAGCCGTGGGAATAGAGGACAAGGCACAGTCCTCCATATTCAAACTCTCGGAGGGCGAGCAACAGCGTGTAGGTATAGCCCGTGCCCTTATCAACAACCCCGACCTGATATTGGCCGACGAACCTACAGGGAACCTTGACCCCGCCACCTCGTCGGACATCATGGAATTGCTTGTGAACATCAACAAACAGACCGGCACCACCATGGTAATATCCACCCACGACTTCATGATGATAAACAAATACCAGTCGCGACTGCTGGTGTGTGAAGACGGTTCTCTGGTCGAGCCACAATAAAAAAATAATTGTTACGTTATACCGAAAATAATAAATCAATGAAGAAACATACACTCATCATCGTACTGGCCGCATTGATGCTGATCCCCACAGCCAATGTGCAAGCCCAATACCGCAAGAAAAAGCCCACCACTGAGATAGTGAAAGAAGGCGCCAACAAACGGATGTGGCTGGGAAACAAGACCGACACCAGCTGGCACCCCACCACGGGAGGATTGTATGAACAGGTCACCATGCCCGAAACAAGCAAGAAGTCGAAGAAGGCTGAGCCCATCATCGATGTCAACGGCAAACACAAAGTGCGCGAATCGGCATACGACACCGTGTGGAAATTCACTGCCTTCGACGGCAAGACCTTCTACTATGTGGACTACAACTACAACAATTTCCGCCCCCTGAAATGGCAGCGCGACAAAGACCGCAACTGGGGTAATTTCGACCCGGTGATGGACTACCTCACCAGTGCCGCCCGTATCCCCATGCATATCTGCGCCATCTTCGCCATCAACCCCTCGGTAACCGACCAGGACCGTCGCGACGAGCTGATTGCCGAAGCCCAGATGGAAGCCCTGATTTCGCTCGACTACTTCCGCGATATCCTCATCGAGAAACAGATGAAGAACAAGGTGAGCTACAAAGTGGCCGAGATTGACTGGCGCTATTGGAAAGACGAAGCCTACTATACCGAGGAGCAACCCACCAACGAGCTGATACGTGTGGGTCTCATTGTGGACTTCAGCTCGAAGAAAGTAGACCTGCTGCCCAGCGCTGCACAGAGTGCCAAGAGTTTCCCCGAAATCAAATTCTTCCCCAACGATGCCACCATTCAGGAATCATACATTCCCGAACTGGACGAGATTGCCGCCTACATGAAGCAGGAAAAAGGTCTTGAGGTATTGCTTACCGGATACTGCGATAACGTGGGCACCGAGACCTATAACACCGGTCTTTCGCGCCAGCGTGCCGTTGAGATTAAGAAAGCTTTGATGCTGCGCGGCGTTGAGGAACACCGCATTGAGGTGCTCTACAAAGGTGAGGACGACCCCGTGGGCGACAACAACACCTATAGCGGCCGCTTGGCCAACAACCGTGTCACCGTGGTGATGCAGTAACCGGACGCCCCGGTAGCGGGTTCGTGGGAACAAACTCCATGAACAACAAAGAGACATATAAACATTTATGCGAGACAGAGGGATGCGCCATTCCTCTGTTTCTGCAATATTGGTGGATGGACACCGTGTGCCAGGGGAAGCAATGGGATGTGCTATTAGCCCACAACACACAAGGCAACATCACTGCCGCCCTGCCCTACCTCATAGGACGCAAGATGGGGCTGAAATATATCATCCAACCGCAACTGACGCAATATAACGGGCCGTGGTACAGCCCCTGCGCCGACCGCCGCGATGCCTCCCGCCAACTGGCCGCAGCACTGCGGGAGATGGGTCTGACCCTGTTCCAACAAAACTTCGCCCCCACCGTGACCGACCTCGATGGCTGGGAAGGTTTCTCCGCACAGGCCCGACGCACATACCGCATCGAGGACATTTCGGATACACAGGCCGTATTCAACGCTTTCGACAAAAGCCGGCGCCAACGCCAGATACGCCGTTGCGAAAAGACACTTACGCCCGACGAGAATCTTACTCCCGAACAGTTCGCCTCCTTCCACACCCAATACTGGCAGTCGCGTGGGCAGAAAGACCTGCTGGGACAGGAATTCATGATAAAAGTAATCGCCACTGCTTTGGAGCGTGGACAGGGCATCCTGCTGGGTGTGCGCGACGGGAACGGCGACCTGCATGCCGCCCGTTTTGTGGCATTCGACAACCATTGTGCCTACGCTCTGCTCTCGGCCCTGCATCCCACCCACCACGCCAACGGAGCCTCCGCCCTGCTCTTCTGGCTCATTATCCAAAAGCTATCCACACGCACCCGCAGCTTCGACTTCGAAGGCAGCATGGACCCCGGCATCGCCTTCTCCTACAGCCTCTATGGAGCCAAGCCCACCACCTACTATCAATTAACACGATGGTGCCACCCCGCTGTCGGAAAACTATTAAGCCGATGGATATAATGCTCAACAAGCTGCAACAGCTGGACTACAGCGCACTGCCAATCAGCACCTACAGTAGGGACTACATCCTGCGTATGCTTCCCCATCTGGGCTATTACCTATCGATATACAACAGATTGCTGGACAAAGTGATAAGCCGTTACGGCAACGACCCCTCCAAAATCATATTGGTGGACTATGGCGGCGGGCACGGCTTTCTCAGCATCACCGCCAAGCAGAAAGGCATAGGCACTGTGATATACGTTGACTACAACCCCAAGGCCGCCGAAACCGTTGCATGCCTCAGCAAGGAGGTGGGATTCGGGCCTGATGCCATAGTGGTGGGCGATGCCAAGACATTGCAGCAATGGTGCCTCGACCACCACACCACACCCAACATTCTGATGGGGATGGATGTAATTGAACACATCTACCGTCTGGACACCTTTTTCAGCGACCTCTTTGCCATTAACCCCCGGTTGGAAATGATATTCACCACCGGGTCAACACCCTACAACCCCCTGGTAGTAAAAAGGCTGCACCGCATCATGTTGCACGACGAGCTGGGACACGACCAGGTAAAGGGATTCCGCGAAATGCGCCGCACCGCCATAGCACAGCACTACCCGGCAATGGACAACGAGACCCTAAACTATTGGGCCGAGAACACGCGGGGACTGACCATTGCAGACACCCTGAAAGCCGTGGAGCAACAAAAGCCATTCACCGTAAACGACCCATACAACACATGTGACCCCGAAACCGGAAGCTGGACAGAACGGATTCTGCACATCGAAGAATACCAACGGCTACTGAACACCCACCACGCCAGCCTGCAAGTGACAGGTGGACAATACAACGCCACCCGCAAAAACCTCAAAGGCCTGCTCGCCCGACTTATCAACCCTCTCACACGCCTCAAGGCCTTCCGTGCGGTTGCGCCCTACATCACCCTTTTCATAAATATGCAATAGCCACTCGCCACACCATGAACATCAAGTTATTAGTAATATCCAAAACCGACACCCCCTACCTGCAGGAAGGCATCGACACCTACGTCAACCGACTGAAACATTACGTCAACTTCCAGATAGAGGTAATCCCCGCCCTAAAAGACCAAAAGGGCGCCACACCCGAGTTGATAAAGCAACGCGAGGCAGCACTGCTGCAGAAACGCCTGGAGAGTGCCGACAGAATCATCCTGCTCGACGAACACGGCCAGAGCCCCACATCGGTGGGCTTTGCCCAATACATTCAGAAACAGATGAACTCCGGCGTACGGACACTGGTATTCGTGGTTGGCGGAGCCTTCGGCTTTGCGCCCGAAATACACCGCTTGGCACACGACAAGATATCCCTTTCGCCCATGACCTTCAACCACCAAATGGTACGTCTCATCTTTGTGGAACAGCTATACCGCGCCTTCACCATCCTCAAGAGCGAGCCCTACCACAACGAATAACCACCCCTCGGCCACACACACATTCCTGATAGCAACCACTCTCAACATCATTTATTTCCAACAATATAAGGCCGCGACACCCAATCCAGCAACCGCCGCCCCCAGCCACCTTGCAGAACCACATCGCTACACATCAACTACGAACCGTCAAACAGAATCACTCGCAACCGCCACCAACCGCCGCCCCCAGCCACCTTGCAGAACCACAAACAACCCAAGCCGCTATACATCAACTACGAACCGTCAAACAGAATCACTCGCAACCGCCACCAACCCCCATCTATCCCCCCACCACAACCATCCTCCGTCCCATCCTCCTGTCGCCCAACAAGCTCCCCACCACCTTCGGTATAGAACATATCTCCCTTAATTTTACTTCAGTATCCTGCCATACTGGGGTTCGTTCAACCTTCGCTTTCCGTTAAGCACTACCCCACCACATTCCAATTACTTCCTCACCACCAAGGTAAACAAAAGCTTACACAGGGGTTAATATATGGTGAACATGTAGCGAAGCCGGAATAAAGCTGGAGCAATTTGGATTTGCGATGAAACCCAAACTATAACCTATCGAAAAGGGGAAAGAAGATAAAATGATAGTAGTCTTATGCTATTTTTGATAATGGTAACTATTGAAACAATGGCTCCACAAACTATTGTTCAGTTTGTTTTGGTTATTACCAAGAACTGACTTGCAATGAAATATGAATATCGGAGGTGTTAAACCACTCATACCTCAACGAGGCAGCGGGGCGGAACGGAAGGCCATGGTGTCGATATAGCGGCCCTCCTCTCCTTTGAGTGCCATGCGGAACTCGGCAAAGGTGCGGTGTTCCATGTAGATAACATTGTAGACATCGCCCACGTTGTCGATGAAATGGGCATCGCTGTCGGTTATAAAGTTGAAGCGTTTCAGATAAGCGAACTTCTTGAGTATCTCCTCTTTGGTGGTGAACTTGTTTATCTCCAACCCGTCGGCCTTCAGGTCGGGAGGGACGAAACCCAGCTGGCTGGTGAGGGACGTGGTGCCCTTGTTGATATGCGCCGGAATAAAAAGGCCGCCTATGCGGTGCACCTCCTCGTAGATGCCGTCGATGTCCACATCGATGGCGTTGAGCAGATGGTATTCCTCCTCGCCTACAATCTCATCGTTCTCGTCCACAATGAGCTGATAGCCGAAACGGTCTTCATCGTTGGGGATAGGGGGCAGATGTTGGTCCAGAAACGACTGGAAGGCATCCAGTTGCTCATCGTTCTCAAAAAAGGAAAGGCAGTGGGCCTCTTCCTGGGAGGTAACCTCAACCCCGCCCAATACGAAAAGCCCTTTCTCACGGCCGATGCGCTGGGTGACCTTCACCTGACGGGTGGTGTTGTGGTCGGAAATGGCAATCATGTCAAGCCCGCGAGCCAATGCCCTGTCGACAATGGCAGAAGGGCTCATCTCCAAATCGCCACAGGGCGACAAAACCGTATGGATATGCAAGTCGGCTTTGAACGGGGTTAACATGACTCTTTCCTTTCAGAATGGAACACAACACTCCACACCACCGTCAGACACGAGGGTTCGGCAACCGGAGAGTATCGATGCTGACGGCGTCCGGACTGGGACTGGACTTATTTCAACAGCTCGTATATCTTGCCGGCAGTTTCGAAGGTCTCCATAGTAGTGCTGAGGAAAGGAATATTCTCCTCGTTGCTCTGCTCGAGAGTATCTTCGGCAGCAGTCTGCCCTTTGACCAAGACAACGCACGCCAGCTCTTTAAGAGAGGCGATAGCCATCACATTCTTATGCACCTGCAAGGTGACCCAAATGTTGCCCATTTCGGCATTGCCCATCACATCGCTTAGCAAATCAGACACATAGCATCCTTCTATTTCGCGGTCTAACCCACCGGCACCGGACAGCACCTTGAGGTCGAGTTTCTCTACAAGTTCTTTAACTTTCATGATATAAATATGTTGTTTTCGATTTGCAAAGATACAATTTTTTTTCCAAATACGCGTTATTTGAAAGAAAAAAGAACAAAATACTTCAGACGATGCAATTCAATCTATCCTTTTCGGAAGTAAAAGAACTAATACACAAGAAAACTGGCAAAGAACTACCCCTCACCTATGGCGGGCCACACACGCTGCGCATTTCCTACCCTTTGCCGCTGATGGGATCGGTAGGCTTGGACATCAACGTAGAGCAAATCATGGGCAGCGACATACTGCTGTCGTATAGCGGTGGCAAAGCAATAGAATTCATGATGCGTACCGCTTTCAGTCAATTCCAGAACCAGCCGGGAGCCGAGATACTGGAACTGCTGGACGGCAACCAAATGCGTCTTTGCCTGGGCAAAAGCCCACAACTGTCGCAGGTGTTCGACCACATCAACCTGGATGACATTCATTTCGACGAGATGTCAATAAAAATAGACTTCACTCCCAAGTCGCTTTAACCCTCCATGCAACTACACTACATATATCATAGCTGCTTCGCCCTTGAGGAGACGGATTTCTTGATAGTATATGACTATTGGAAGGACCGCAACGGCCTGCTGGGGGCATTGTTGGAGAGGTATCGCGACAAAGACGTTTATTTCATCATCTCGCACTTCCACGAAGACCACTACAATCCCGATATCCCGGCATGGTGTGCACAGAACGGGAGGTGGCACATACTGCCCTCATACGACACAGTGAGACGCCGCAGAATTGACAAAGAGCTGCCGTTGGCTGTGCTGCGATTCGGCGAGCGGGTGGAGACACCCCATTTCATTCTCACCTCATATCATTCGACAGATGTGGGGGTGAGCACCGTTACAGAGTTGCACGACGGCACCACACTGTTTCATGCCGGAGACTGCAACAACTGGCGGTTCCCCGAACCTACCGATGAAGGGGCTGACAGGGTGAAAGTAACACAGGACCAGATGGAAAAACTCTTCCTGTCGATTGTGCGCGACATCAATAAAGATTACCCCAAACTCACCCATGCCATGTTCCCTGTAGACCCCAGACTGGGGCAGGAGATGATGCGCGGAGCACTGCAACTGCTCAAAAGCATTGAGGTGAAGCACTTCCACCCCATGCATTACGCCATGTTCTCCATCTCGGAATAAACCCGAATCGGTCATTAGGATTTAAGGCAGATTAGTATTTGAAAACCTACCGATGTAGGTTCGCTGTAGGTTCGCTCTACCTTCGCACTAGGTCCGCCCCCCAGAGCGAACCTAAGGCAAACCCCAAAAGGGGCTTCATTGGGATTGGAAATTCCCCGCGCTACAGCTACAGTTGCTACAGTTCCATTCTCACCCAATCGGTCATTTGTGTTTACCACCGTTGCGATACCCCAAAAGAAGGTTTTCGAACTGTAGCAACTGTAGCGTAGCATCCGCCACATCGAGCTACCCACTGAAGTACGGTACTTCTATAACTCACCTCAATGAGGGTTAAACAGTCCCCCGAAAAAGATAAGAATGATTGCAAAGTCGGCCTAATGACCGATGTGGGGTTTACCACTCATTAGACGAGGGAGTCCGCGAGGACTCCCTTTTTCTATTTGGATTTGCGGGTTAGCTTGAAGCCATACCAGGCATCGCGGAGCAAAACAAACACTTTGGGTGTGAGCCATGCGCTAAACATTCCCAACAGGACAATACCCAATGCCCAGAAGAAACCACGGGAGATGCAGAAAACCACAAACAACACAATACTATAGACCAATGTCAGGCCAAGCCGTATTGCATAATTGATTGAACTACGGAACTGGGGATCCTTCACCTTGGCTTTAGCTATAAGATGGGTTGGGAGATAGACAATAGGATTGCTCAAGAGCCAGAGGGGCAACATTTCCCAACACAGCACCACCGCCAGCAACAGCACAATCAGCATAAACGCCGTACGAATAGCCCACGCCACACGGGAAGTGGAGCTGCATTTTGAGGCATACCACAAAGGCACACCCTTGCGAGAACACTCCTCCGCAAATCGAGCGCCTTCAAGATAGCACGCTTCCCTCTCGGATTCTGTCATAGAGGCCACCTGGCGGCTCACCTGTTGCCGAGCCTGAAAACGGTTCCATGCCGTATTGCGTTTCTTTGACTGCCGCAACACCTCCTGCGTTTTAGCATGGCAATAGGCATATTCATCGTTGTAATGTTCTACTGAATCCACCTGATGGATTTGAGCCTTCAGTGCGGAAGTCAGCGCATCGCGCATCCGATTCAACGCCACCGGTTCTTTGGATTCGAAGTCGTCCATAAAGTTACGGACATCAATGGGCTTACCCACATTCACCATCACACTGCTATAGGGGCGTTCATAATCGTCGTAGTCCAATCCAACCGGAACAATATACAAAGGGCTGTCGCCCAACTCCATCTGTGTAGCACCGGCAATACGGAACATACCTTTCACCAAAGGCAGTAACTGGTGCTTGTCATTATGGGTACCCTCGGCCATAAGACACAACGGCATACCCTCTTCTACAACTTGACGGGCAGTATTGAAGATAGCCTCGTTGTTTGACAGCTGATCCCGTCCGTCACGGATACGGTATACAGGACTGATACGCAACCATGTGAGCAACAAACGCGCGACAGGCTTCTTGAATATGTCCGCCCGAGCGAGAAACACCACAGGCTTGTTTTCCATATAGAGCACCACCAATGGGTCCATCAAGGCATTCTGGTGGCAGGGAGCCAAAATATACTTTCCGTCATCGGGGATATTATCCTTTCCCTTGATAACAATTCGGCGATAATGGCACAGCGTAGCATACTGCACCACGGGAAAGCACAGAGTATAAAAAAGGTTAAAATCGGTCATTTTACTTTTCATGCTGCAAAAATACAAAATATTTTTGACTCTTTTGAGTTATTGCAGATAAATATGATGACTATTATGAAAAGATTTTTCATCCTGACGGCGTTCATCATGCTTTGCATGTCATCCTTAGTGGCACAGAATCAAATTGCTGCCGAGCGTAAGGTTCGTTTTGGTATTATTGTAGAAGGCGACACCCTTCCCTACTACCAACTGCACGAAGTGAAGGTGGTTTCGTCCGGGTCTCTTCTTTCCGACATCGAAATCAGGAAAAATCAGAAGCTAATTCGCAATGTAAAAAAGATGCTTCCCTATGCCAAGATAGGCAAACAACGTCTGGACGAGCTTGAAAGACGCATCGCCGGAGTATCCAAGAAAGACCGCAAAGCGGCCATCAAAGCTGCCGAGAAAGACCTTTTGGCCGACTTCAGCGACGAGCTGAAAGATTGTACCATCTCGCAAGGCAAGGTATTGCTCAAACTCATCGACCGCGAAACGGGACGCACATCTTATGTCCTTGTGGACGAATTGCGCGGGAAACTGCGTGCCGGTTTCTACCAAACATTTGCCCGTCTTTTTGGCTATAATCTCAAAGCCCAGTACGACCCCAAAAACAACAAAGAGGACAACCTCATTGAACGCATCGTTCTTTCTGTAGAATATGGCCGACTCTAACTCTATCATCCTTCTCTTACCGCAATAAAACAATTATGACACGTGCCTATTGTTTTCTCTCTGCCGTTGCCATGCGCCGGGATCCTTCCGACCGCGCCGAAATGGTGAATCAGTTGCTTGAAGGCGACACATTCCAGATTCTCCAACAAGAGGAGAAGTGGTCTTTCATCCGATGCGACTGGGATGGATACGAAGGTTGGGTGGACAACAAGCAATGGAAGCCCTCTACTCAAGGGCCCAATATGGACACCGGACACGAAACCAGCCCATCCGATGTGGCCTGCCGCAATTACCTCGGAGCCCCGTACCTTTGGGGTGGTCGTACCGTAATGGGCATCGACTGCTCGGGTCTCACTCAAGTATGCTTCCGCCAATGTGGAATCATGCTTTTGCGCGATGCTTCACAACAAGCCACCCAAGGAACTCTAGTGCCCGACATCCCTTCTGCACACAAAGATGACCTCTGTTTCTTCTCCAACAACGAAGGAAGAATAATCCATGTGGGAATGTATTTGGGCAACAACCGTATCATCCACGCTTCCGGTGAGGTTCGCATTGACACCCTGACCCCCCAGGGAATAATAAACAATGAGAGTGGAGTCCTTACTCATAGACTCCACTCCATACGTCGAATGGGCAAATAAAACACTATTCCGATTAAACGAACAGATCCGCTATCACTTTCTGATAGTAGGAATACAGATTCTTGCGCTTTATCTTTAATGTAGGCGTTAGGAACTGATTTTCCGTACTCCATGTTTCGGTCACCAATTTGAACCGTTTCACCTGTTCATGGTTGCCCAACTTAGCATTATACTTGTCTATAACTTTCTGGTAACGTGACAACACTGTTTTGTCAGCCACCATCTCCTCACGTGTCTGTGCCGAAACATCATGTCGGCCACACCAGTCTTTCAACATGTCGAAATCGGGTGCTATGATGGCAGCCGCAAACTTCTCCCCTTCTCCCACCACCATGGCGTCAAGCACAAAAGGCGATTCCTTTATACGCTCCTCTATCACTTCGGGATTGACAAATTTGCCCATAGAGGTCTTGAACATGTTTTTGGTACGTCCGGTAAGGAACATATACCCTCCATCATCCAAATAACCTGTATCGCCCGTGTGGAACCACCCGTCGGCATCAATGGCCTCGGCTGTCAAATCAGGGGCTTTATAGTATCCTTTCATCACATTATCGCCACGACACATTATCTCCTTGGTATCAGGGTCGAAACGCACCTCCACTCCCGGCAACACAAACCCCACAGAGCCCACTTTCCGGCCTTCCTTGGCATAGGTGTTGGTCACCGCCACCAACGGCGAACACTCGGTCAACCCATATCCTTCATACAAGTCCAGTCCCACTGCACTGAAAAAGCGTGTCAATCGGGGCTGTATGGATGCTCCGCCCGACACCAACATGTGGAAGTTATTGCCCAAAGCTTTCCGTATCTCATCATACACCAGCTTGTTGGCAATGGCATGTTTCATCTTGTAAAGGGTTGTCTGTTTGTGTTCATTCAGTTCATATTCAAAACCCAAATCCAGAGCCCAATCGAATACTTTCTTCTTAAACCCCGTCAGTTTCTCGCCCTTACGGAATATCTTGTCGTACATCTTTTCGATAAAGCGGGGCACAGCAGCCATCATATAGGGATTCACCTCCTTGGCATTATCCGCCACCTTGGCGATGCTTTCGGCATAAAAAATCTCCATACACAGGTACTGATAAAGATAATTCATCATGCGCTCATATATATGGCACAAGGGCATCCAGCTCAGCGCACGGGTCCAATCCTTTCCGGGCGAATCCTTGATTCCCTGCACATTCATCAGAATCCCTCTATGCGTAAGCATCACGCCCTTGGGGGTTCCCATCGAACCACTGGTGTAAATCATTGTCGCCACATCGGTACCCGAAATGCTGTTTTTCACTTCTTCCAGCTTCTCGGGTTGCTTGTGACTCTCTCCCAAGGCGTACAGTTCATCAATCGAATGCACTCCCTCTATTGGCTGGATGGTATAAATATCCACCAATGCGTGTATCTGGTCTCGTATCGAAGAAATCTTTTTATACAAGGTCTCCCCTTCCACGATGATATATCTCACCTCCGAATGATTGAGAATATACAGATACTCGCTGATACTGATTGTAGGATAGATGGGCACAAGCACTGCCCCCATCATTTGCACTCCCATGTCAATATAGTTCCACTCCGGTCTGCCCGTCGAAATCAAAGCCACATTCTCGCCTCGCTGCACGCCCAATTCCATCAGAGCGTAACTCAGCAAAGAAGCTTTCTCTATATATTCGTCAATAGTATGCTCCACCCATTTGCCGTCTTTCTTATTGGCAAGCACGGGTCTATCGGGACTGAGGGCCTTTCTGCGGTCCAACAAGTCAAATAGTCTTTGAGGCTCGTTCATAATTATTAACTTTTTTTGTTGGTGCAAAATTATAATTCTCTGTCCAATCCGAAAACCCAAATCTCCGGTTCTTTTATTAAAAGTGACGAAATGCACCTATTTTGGTACCAAACTGCATGAATGTGGGGGCGAATGATGTTAAAATTGAATTTATCCCACATGAGATACACCCGATTCCGGACTCAATTTCACCCTTCCATTCTCTTTTAACCTTTTTTTTCATCCCGTTCGACCGATTTGTGGAAAAAAAATAGTAACTTTGCATTTTATTACTAATAGTAACTTTTTATGGCTTTATCTGAAAAACAGCTTTTCGAAGACCTGAAAGCAGCACGCTATAAACCTGTTTATCTCATTACAGGCGAAGAGAATTACTATATTGACCTAGTGTCCGACTATTTCGAAAACAATATCATCGACAAGGATTTCCGCGACTTCAACCAATCTGTCCTTTATGGCAAAGATGTCGATATGCGCACTGTCATCTCCTATGCACAGCAATTTCCCGTCATGTACCCCATCAGGCTGGTTCTGGTCAAAGAAGCCCAGAATATCGAAACCAAGGAATGGGATATCCTCGCCGACTACCTCGACAACCCTCTTCATCAAACACTCCTCGTCTTTTGCTACCGCCATAAGAAACTCGACAAACGCACCAAGGCATACAAAGCCATCAACAACAAAGGCTGCGTCTACGAGCATGCCAAAGTATACGACAACGCACTCCCCAACTGGATTGGAACCTTCGTCAACCAACACGGCCACACCATCACCCAGAAAGGCTCCGTTCTCATAGCCGAATACCTGGGCAACGACCTCGGCAAAATTGCCAACGAACTCTCCAAAGTATTCATCTCTCTCAACCCCGGCGATGTTATCGACGAGCTTGTCATCGAACGCAACATCGGTATCAGCAAAGACTATAACATCTTCGAACTCCAAAGTGCCATCGGCCGCAGGGATGTGGTGCAGTGCAACCGCATCATCAACTATTTTGCCGCCAACCCC
>JAEEGL016178756.1_pt1 | contig 22592 bp, 18 predicted proteins | sample 9134231 | NCBI WGS metagenome assembly JAEEGL01 (sample SAMN16246548, study PRJNA631951) | gut metagenome | biome: gut microbiome; feature: rumen; material: fiber-attached | host: Bos | place: Iran: Karaj | collected 2018-10
AATACTTCAAGACTCTTTTCGCATGAGGTTGTTACAAGTAACAACCCTAGCACAAATATATTGAATATTTTTTTCATGATAACTTCTAATTTTTATTGTTAGGATTATATTCTGAAGATGGAAGTGGAAGGATATAATCATCTTCTTTTATCTGTTCAGAGTTCCACCTCATCTTTTTGGCAGCAAGACGCTTATAAACATAAAACATCTGTCCCTCACCAATAAACTCTCTCTGATATTCATTAGGAATCTCAGCCTTTACTTCATCAAGAGAAGTAAAAGGAGTATAAAGTGTAAACTCCCTGTCAGACATATATGTACTATAAAGACTTAATACTTCTTCCAAAGAGTTACTACTCTCCATTGCTATAAGATACATTTCCGAAAGACGTATCATTGGCACTATCTGATATTGAGTCATAAGATTATAGGTAGAAGCCTTACTCTCGTCATACCAGTATTTCTTAAGAGCAGGAGTAGTTTGCGATGTTATATTCTTAATATTTCTATTCCACAGATAAAGATATCTATTGTGAGAAGCTGTGGAGTTAGGTAAAGAGGCGAACAGGTCATTAAGCATATTATTAGTAAGAAGATAATGGAAGTCACGCCCTTGAACACTACGTCCACCAATAAGATCATTATTGGCATAACTATTTACATCATACTTGCTAATATAGAACAAACACTCATTAGGCAAAGCATTATATCCCGCCTTCAAATCAGAAACACCACTAAGAGATATTACATTTGAGCCATCAGTATTTTTAGCATTAATGATTTGAAGAGCAATATCATGAGCCTCAGCAGTATTACCAATATACATATCTATACGAGCATGAAGAGCTCTAACAGCCCAATAGTTAAGACGTGCCTGACGGTAAGCAAGGAAAATATCATTAACATTGCTCGTATTGTTAAGAGCAGTAAAAGTGCTACTCATAATAGGGTCAGACTCCTTAAGAAGATTCTCTGCAGTGGTAACATCACTGATTATATTAGCTACATAAGCATCATAATCATAATAAGATGGCATCTCATTGATACTCGTGGTATAGCTATATGGAAGAGAAACCTTCTTAGTAGCACCAGTAGGCAACTGTCCAAACAGTCGAAGCACATCAAATTGGCAATATGCACGAATAGCAAGAGCCTCTCCATGTATCATATCACGTATCTTTTCATCACCAATATTTCCTCCGTTTTCCGCAATATTCTTAATAATAACATTAGCAGAAGAAATTGTTGTGAACAATCCTGCATACATGCTTTTTATCGAAGCACGTCCTGCATCAGTAGTATATTTATGAAAACTCAAAGAATACTGTGGTTCCACATTGTCTTTAAAGCTTTCATTAAAAAACCAGCTATCCGCAAGATTTTCAATATGCGTCATAGTAAGGTTTTTGCCATAAATACTATTGTCACTCATGGTCATATAGCACCCTGTCAGCGCATCACGAAATCCCTTATAGGTTTCATATTGATTTTTTTCTTTTTGAATGTTTTCACCACGAACATCAAGCCATTCACCACAGCTTGAAACTAATAGTGAAAAGGCGCAAAAGGCTAATATATATTTTTTCATAATCATTATTTTTTTAGAACAGCAGTTTTATACTAAACTGAATATTACGTGAATAAGGATAACTTGTACCACGCTCCATGCGAATAGAGCCCCAATGAATAAGATCATTCATATTTACTCCGAATATAGCTGACTGAAGTTTGAAATTATCTTCCAACCAGGCATTATGCAACTTATACTGCAAACTAATACTTTGCAGTTCAAGAACATTATTATCCATAACATAACGCGATGTAGCTTTCGACTGTTCGCTACCAAGTTTCTTAAAGAATACAACATCACCTTCACGATACCAACGCTCATTAAGAACACGTTCATCAACATTCTGATTACGGATGTCATATAACGTTAGTTCTACACGATCACGAAGCGTAGAGTTATACATCTTTCCTCCCCAATAATAGCCAAAAGAAGCATTCAAGGTAAAATCCTTCCATTGTAACATAGTATTCAGATTACCACGGTACAAAGGTTCTGCACTACCACAATAGACCTTATCTGTGGCTTTCCAAATATCAGTAACATTTCCATTCTTATCAAGATATATCTCGCGTCCTGTACTTGGATCTATTCCTAATGAGCGCACTGCATATATTGAATTCTGCGGGCGTCCTTCATAGAACAGATTCTGTATTCCACTGCCATCCTCATCATTGGCATCACTTGACATATATGCCTCTGTTTGATCTTTTATAGCCTGTGAAAGACGAGTAATTTTATTGGTGTTGTAAACAATTTGAGCACCAACCAGCCAATTAATCTTATGAGCATCATCACGTATGATATAGCCTTGAAGAGAAGCCTCCCAACCACGATTCTGCACTTCACCAATATTTGCACGATAAGAACTGAAACCCATAGATAGAGGCATATCCATAGAAGAAAGCAGGTTATTAGTGTTCTTGGTATAAACTTCGAAAGTACCTTTTATTCGATTGTTCAATAACCCAAACTCTGTGCCGATATTCATCTCTCTGGTCGTTTGCCAACTAAGATTGCTATTACCAAAACCACCTAACACAGCACCCATCCAAGCCATATAACGATTATCGGTAACATACCTATAATAGGTATAAGCATCATTTTCAGATGCACCACTCGCAGCACCTGTTTCACCATAGCTTGCCTTTAAGCGCAACATATTTACTATTTTATTTCCCTTAAGGAAATCCTCATTATGAAGGTTCCATCCTATACCTGTACTCCAGAAAGGAGCATATTTTTTATCACTTCCATATGAAGAATTTCCATCAACACGATAAGAGAAATCAATATAATACTTACCATTATAAGTGTAATTAACGTTTCCTGTCAAACCGAAGTATCTCATCTTGGTATTATTACCAGCAGGAAGCTCTTTTTCGGCATACTGACGAGCGTTGGCTATTTTTGCCAAATCATCACTAGCAAAGCCTTCAAAAGCAACATTAAACCCATCGAAGACCTGCTGCTGAACAGCACTATTGATACCAACATACAAAGAATGCACTTCACTAAACACTTTGCTATATGACAGCGTTATATCTGCATTATAGGAAAGGGTCTTACCAGAACCATAACGAAATAGTCCCCTACGAAGAAATCCATTGCCTGACTGATATTCTGTTCCCGTATTGGAATTTGAATAATATGTATCCTCAGGAGAACGGAAGAAATTACTTTCATCATCATTCTTAGTAATACCAAATTGCCCACGCAAGGTAAACTCTGGCAATATATTCCAATCTACAGAGAAATTATTTGTTAGTTCCTGATAGTTGCTTTTATCAAAAGAGCCAAGAGTAGCATTATAAAGCGGATTCTCTACTCCCGAACCAAAACCAATAAAGGGATCGAGCAGCTTTACTGGTCTGCCATCACTATCATAAGGTGAATTGTAAGGCTGTTGCTTTGCATAATTACTAAAAGAACCATACGGACTCTCCTTGGAATTATTGATGCCTACAGAAGTGTAATTGCGGAAAGTAAGGGTCTTATATTTATATAGCAATGTCACCGAACCATTGAAATTCTTACGATAACTGCCTTTCATAGCACCTTCTACATCATTGTATTGAACATCTGCAGCCCAACGAAACTCGTTGCTTCCACCCTCTACACGCACATTGTAGCGCTGACCTACTCCAATATGCAACGGCTTAGAAAGCCAATCTGTGCTAACTCCAGAAAGAACTGCACGCAAACGCTTGTTGTATGCCTCCTTGTAGAGTATATCAAACTGATTACTATTTGTTGATATGTTGTATTCTCGATCATAAAGCCCAGCACGACGTTCCAACTCCAACTTGTCAGCAGCATTCAGAAGATGATACGACGACAAATCAGGTATTTCCATTTGTAAACCAGCCTCAACGTTAACACGAAGGCTTCCTGGCTCAGGTTGCTTGCTCACAACAACAATAACACCATTTGCACCCTTTGAACCATAAATGGCTGTTGCTGCTGCATCCTTTAGAATATTTATACTTTCTATCTCCTCATCGTTATAATCCATGAGTTTCTGCAATGAAATCTCAAAACCATCCATGATAACAAGAGGAGTATTAGGGTTACTCTTAGTTCCCTGATTAAATTCTTCCACACTCATTGGCAAACTTGAATTACCACGAATATTGATATTTGGCAAGTTGTTTGGATTACTTCCATTAAGATTGTCGATAGAAAAATTAATACTTGCATCAATATTCTTAAGAGTCTGTAAAAGATTAGTTCCACGATACTGACTCAACTGCTCACTTGTAACAGAAGAAACCGAACCTGTGTAGCTTTCACGAGCCTTTCTAAAAATACCAGTAACAACAACGCCCTCAAGCTGTTGACTCTCCTCCTCCATTTTTATCTTCATGTGACGCTGAAGTGGCAGCGTAACAGTTTTCATGCCTATATACGAAACCTGTATTTGGTGTTTTCCAACAAGGAGATAGTCAAAACTATATGCTCCATCAATATCAGTAACAGCTATCACCTTTGTTCCCAGTACCTTTATCTGAGCACCAGTTATAGGCTCTCCTTTTTCATCATAAACATATCCACCATAAGATTCCATCTTACGATCATTTTGATTTGCTTTATGTCGCACCGTAATATTTATGAATTTACCGTTTACCTTATATTCCAAGGGTTTATCCTTTAAAATATAATCAACGATATCCATAAACAAGGCATTTTTCACTTGACCATTTACCTTATATTTTTCGAGATCATCGTAGGTAAACAGAAACTTGTAAGAAGAGTTTTTCTCTAGTCTTAGTAATACTCCTGATAAACTTTCATTGCGAAAAGACATTGAAAGCCTTACATCATCGTTCTGAGCATGCAAAGGCAATGCCGAGAGCGTACTCAACAAAAGTAACAGAAAAAAAATGGTTTTTCTCATAAGCTAATTTTTCTTTAGTGTTATAGTGTTACTGTGTGTTAATACGCAGAAGAAAAGAAAAAGGTTACGATTTGATTAACTTTTTATCAAAAAACTTTTGATTTCTACATTAAAAGCGCTTCTTTTCTTCCATTATTGCATATTAAAATACTCATTTTACTAAAAAAATGTCATTCAGATATCAATTGCTCATTGCTTTTTTATTATCTTTGCAAACCAAGATGAGAGATGATTTGAACTTTGACGATTTATTCCGCCTCTATTACGATTCGTTATTTCGCTTTGCACGGCAATTCATTAACGACGATGAGGACTGCCATGATATCGTAAGCAATGCTTACGAAGATGTGTGGCGCAATTTTTCACACATCGAAGAGAAAACCGTCAAAGCCTATCTATATACAACCGTACGCAACCGAACCATTGATTATTTGCGGCGACAACAGAAAAGGCAACAATATATATCCTATGCTACACATATGATGGAGCAGACCATTTCAAGTGAGCATATTGCCGAAAGAGAAGATAACCTTCGGATAATAAAGCAAGTTCTTGATGAGATTGGTCATCCCACAAGCGATATTCTTACAGCCTGCTATATTGATGGAAAGAAATATGTAGAGGTGGCTGAAGAAATGCAGATAAGTATTGCTTCCGTGAAAAAACACATGGTTAAGGCATTGAAAAAAGTAAGAGAAATAAAAAAAAGGCTAAAACAGTAACCATTTTTTTCTTATCAGCGTACTATAATAAAAGTTCTATCACTCACCGAGTATTAATAGCTAAGAAATGAACAAAGAACCGATCGATACCGACATGTACGAACAGGCTTTAGATATTACAGAAGCAGGTTACGGCATTACTGAAGAGCAAGTAAATGCCCTTCAACATGACGATTCATTGTCTGAGAATGTTCAGATGGCTCTTGATATGCGTACAGAAATGCAACTTCGCAAAAATCCTATTGATGTTGAGGAAAGACTACAGAAGTTTTATAAAGACAGGATTATACCAAGTAAAGCACATTATGAAGATAATGAATCGAGCAATCGTTCTCGCACATTAATAATATCTCTGTTGGCTGTAGCAGCAACAGTAGTTGGGTTTATATTCTTTATTAATTATAAAGAACTGGTAAATACAGACCCTGGTTCCGTTTTTGTTGCTGATGCTATAAACACAGGGATAAGTATCACTAATGAGGATGGCGAGGAAATTGTTGTCAGCAACAAGAAGAAACAGAATATATCTATCTCCCTGAACGACCTAAAACAGGTTATCAATAATGGTGAGACAGAGAAAATAATTCTAAGCATCCCGTTTGGTTCTTCTGGCGACATACAATTACCAGATAGTTCCATTGTATATATGCACCCGGGAAGTAAACTGATATTCCCTACCCGCTTTACAGGTGATAACCGTGAGGTGTTTTTTACAGGAGAAGCATACTTTAAAATACATCATGATGCAAGCCATCCATTCATTGTCAAGTCTGAGAGAATGGAAACAAAAGTATTGGGTACAGAATTCAATATCAATACTGTAAGCAATAAGACCACTCTTATTAGAGGTAAGATACTCGTAAAAGACACAGACAATGATAAGGAGATAATTGTTAAGCCTGGTCATCAAGTTGATATTGAAAAGGGTATGATTGTTTCCAAAGTAAATACCGAACCTTATGAATTCTGGCGTGATGGCTATCTCTACTTTGATCAGGTAGAGCTAATAGATATCATGAAAGCTATTGGAGAGAACTTCAATATGTCTGTGGTTTTTCATAATCAGCAGGCTCTACATTACAAAATGCGTTTTATCACAGAGAGAAACAAAGGTGTGAAAGCTGCGATAGAAGCTATGAATTCAATGAATAAAGTTACTGTTTCACAAGTGGGAAACAAGTTGGTTGTGGAATAAACTTTTAATGCAGAATTACGAATTTAGAACCAACGGTCACTGACAGAATACTTGTTATTGGCTTGCCGGAGCGGAGCTATTGAATATTGAATATTATCACTGAGTGAAGGGAAGTAAAAAATGAAAAATGGAAATAATAATGAGCTTTGCGCTTATATTTTTCATTATTTCCATTTTTCAATGTTCAATAGTTTCATTTGTGAAGCACTGGGATGGTAGAGGCTATTAATTAACGGTTATATGAAAGCAGCCTTGGTGAACCTCGTATTTAACAAGACAACGTTGTTGCTTGCGCATATCATTAAGAACCTCAGAGAGAATCCATTTCAAGGTGTCGTTGGTTACTACTCTTCGGTGTTCTCCGGGAGCCTCAACAGTTTTATAACGATTATAGCAAATATCGAAGGTGGTGCCATAGAGGTGACATGAGTTCTCTGTGGCATTCTGATTATGGGTGCGCAGGCGTTGCACATCAGCCTTAGAGCGCATAACACTGGTTACTATTATCTTATGAAGCGGTACACCCTTTGTTTGCAAACTATCAAAGAAGTTACGACCAATATCCTGAAGGAGTATAGATGCACGAGGCACAAGATAAGGAATAGATGTACGGAGACGGTCAACATGAAAATATGGGTTTGAACCCACATATGTAAGTTCGTTCTTACGTTTTTCTGCTTCCTTATCATCGAGTACAGGTTTCACACCATATTTATTAGCGGCAACGAGCTGTACGTCATTCTGATCAGGAAAGGCATTGCCGAAATGAGGAACACTGAGAATACGGTTCTTCACTGGTGTGCCATCAGCCTTTAAGAATCGAGAAGGCAGCAATGGTGTTTTAGCTATAGAATCAGAATCGCAAGCAAGACTATCGACAGCTGTTGGTTGTTTCGTTTCAACACGGTTACTGTCGGCAACCTGTGGACACGCACATCTGATGATTGCCAAAATGACAACTACGAATCCGAAGCCTTGGAGATATCTATTTTTTGATATTTTCATCTTTCTTTTTTTATCGAATGCAAAGATACTATTTTTTTTTGCTGATTTCACTTTTTTATTGTATTTTTGCATCCAAAATTAAGTAATATTACATTGATAGAGAAACATATTGTTTTAGAAGATATTGACCCAGTAACTTTTTATGGTGTCAACAACTGTCATCTTGTGATGATAAAATCACTTTTCCCTAAGCTCAGGATTGTGGCAAGGGACAATGTGATTAGGATTCTTGGCGACGAGGAGGAAATGGCCAAGGCTGAGGAAGACATTGAAACCATGCGCAAGCATGTGCTAAAATATAATACGATAAACGACGAGGACATTCTTGACATCATTAAAGGCCGACAAACGAAGGCTGATGCGGTGAAGGGTGTCCTCGTTTATAGTATTTCGGGACGTCCGATAAAGAGCAGAAGCGAGAACCAGCAGAAGCTGATTGATGAGTTTGAGAAGAAGGATATGGTGTTTGCTGTTGGTCCTGCAGGTACGGGAAAGACTTATCTCAGCATTGCCTTAGCCGTAAAGGCATTAAAAGACAAACAGGTGAAACGTATTATCCTCAGTCGTCCTGCTGTAGAAGCTGGTGAAAAATTAGGTTTCCTCCCTGGCGACATGAAGGATAAGATTGACCCATATCTGCAACCATTGTATGATGCATTGGAGGATATGATTCCTCCTACCAAGCTGCAGGATATGATGGCTAAGCATATCATTCAGATTGCTCCTCTGGCATTTATGCGTGGACGAACACTTAGTGATGCAGTAGTGATTCTTGACGAAGCTCAGAACACCACCCCGCAACAGATAAGAATGTTTCTTACCCGCATGGGATGGAACACTAAGATGGTGATTACGGGTGACCTGACACAGATTGACCTTCCACGAGAACAGAAGAGTGGCCTGAGGGAATCGTTGCGCATCTTGAATGGCATCGACGGTATTGGTGTTGTGGAACTGGGAAAGAAAGATATTGTGCGTCATAAACTGGTTACACGAATAGTAAATGCCTACGAGGCCTACGACAAGAAGATGGCTGACGGCATGATTGAAGAAAGGAAGAATAAACGCGTCAAGAAGTCGGATAGCGACAAGATAAAGTTACGCGTGACAACAAATGGAGAAGATAATATCAATTAAGATAAAAAGACTAAAAAAATGAAAGCATTAACTAAGACAGATTTCCATTTCAATGGACAAAAGAGTGTTTATCATGGTAAGGTACGTGATGTTTATGACATTAACGACGACGTGATGGTAATGGTAGCTACCGACCGTATCTCGGCATTCGATGTTGTCCTTCCTAAGGGTATTCCATTCAAAGGTCAGGTATTGAACCAGATAGCAGCACAATTTCTGGATGCAACAAGCGACATCTGCCCTAACTGGAAACTTGCTACTCCAGACCCAATGGTAACTGTCGGACTGAAATGCGAGGGTTTCCGCGTAGAGATGATTATTCGTTCTATCCTCACTGGTAGCGCATGGCGTGAGTACAAGAACGGTTGTCGTGAGCTTTGTGGTGTTAAACTTCCTGACGGTATGAAGGAGAACGAGCGTTTCCCAGAGCCTATCATCACTCCTACAACAAAGGCTGACGAGGGTCATGACATGAACATCTCAAAAGAAGAGATTATTGCTCAGGGTATTGTTAGTGCTGAGGACTATGCAGTGATGGAGGATTACACACGTAAGCTCTTCGCTCGTGGTCAGGAGATAGCAGCTAAGCGTGGCTTAATCTTGGTTGACACCAAATATGAGTTTGGTAAGCGTGATGGTAAGGTTTATCTTATTGACGAGATTCACACTCCTGACTCAAGTCGTTATTTCTATGCTGACGGCTACGAGGAGAAGTTGGCTAAGGGTGAACCACAGAAGCAGCTCTCAAAGGAGTTTGTACGCCAGTGGCTCATTGAGCATAACTTCATGAACGAGCCTGGTCAGACTATGCCAGAGATTACAGATGAATATGCTGAGAGCGTATCAGACCGTTATATCGAGCTGTATGAGCATATCACAGGTGAGAAGTTTGACAAGGCTACAGAGACAGGTGATATTGCTGCACGTATTGAGAAGAATGTGGCAGACTGTCTGGCTGCATTGAAACGTTAATCTGTTTTCAGATAGCGTTTGAATAGAAAAGAATATTAGTAATACATATCAGAATAGTGTATAAGCAGGAAAACATTAGACCCTACGGCAAAGAGGGTGAAAAAGGAAAACTGGTAGAGGAGATGTTTGACAACATCGCCCCTACCTATGATACTCTTAACCATCGTCTGTCGTGGGATATTGACAAGGGCTGGCGTAAAAAAGCCATCAAGCAATTGGCACCATTTGCTCCAAAGACAATGCTTGACATTGCCACAGGAACAGGTGACTTTGCCATTCTCTCGGCTAAGATGTTAAAACCGGATCATCTTGTGGGTGCTGACATCAGCGAGGGTATGATGGAGATAGGCCGAAAGAAGGTTGCCCAAGAAGGACTACAGGATATCATCAGTTTTAAGAAGGAAGACTGTCTGAACCTGTCGTTCGAGGACGAGACCTTTGATGCTGTTACTGCTGCCTTTGGTATCCGTAATTTCCAAGATCTCGACAAGGGATTGAAAGAGATGTGCCGAGTACTGAAGAAAGGTGGTCATCTGAGCATTGTGGAGCTATCTGAACCAGTAAGTTTCCCTATGCACCAGCTATTTAAGATATACTCTCACACCTTCTTACCGTTAGTAGGTAAGCTAATATCAAAAGACCGTGGAGCCTACGATTATCTCACAGCTACTATCGAGGCTTTCCCACAAGGTGAGGAGATTACTGATATTCTTAAGAAAGCAGGCTTTAGCCAAGCAAGCTTCCGAAGACTTACTTTTGGAATATGCACAATGTATTTCGCGACTAAATAGAATCATTATGGACAAGTACGGACTAATAGGTTTTCCACTGGGACACTCTTTCTCGAAAAACTATTTCAACGAGAAATTCGCTAACGAAGGTATTGATGCTGAATACATCAACTTCGAGATTCCTAATATAGAAACTCTGCCTGAGGTGATTGCTTCTAACCCAGAGCTAAAGGGGTTTAATATTACTATCCCTTACAAGGAGAAAGTGATTAACTACCTTGACTCGCTAAGTCCTGAGGCACGAGCTATTGGAGCCGTAAATGTTGTGAAGGTGACTCACAAGGGTAATGATGTGGTGATGAAAGGTTATAACAGCGACGTTATCGGTTTCACACGAAGCATTGAACCAATGTTGCAGAAATACCATAAGAAGGCACTCATCCTTGGAACAGGTGGAGCATCAAAAGCTATCAACTACGGACTGAAGAGTCTGGGACTTGAAACCTGTTATGTCAGTCGTTACGAACGTGCAAACACCATACAGTATGATAAGATTACACCTGAGGTGATAAAGGAATACAATGTTATTGTAAACTGCACACCTTTAGGTATGTATCCAAAGACAGAGGAATGTCCTGACCTGCCTTATGAGGCTATGGACACCCATACCCTACTCTACGACCTTATCTATAATCCTGACGAGACCTTGTTCATGAAGAAAGGTAAGGAACATGGAGCAACCGTAAAGAACGGTCTTGAGATGCTTCTTCTACAGGCGTTTGCAAGTTGGGAGTTTTGGAAATAATAAATTTCGCAAGCCATGCTTGCTCTGAAGAAAAAGGAAGATAAAAGAAACAAAAAATAGAAATGGACAACAGATATATGATGCGCGGAGTTAGTGCCGCTAAAGAAGATGTGCATAACGCCATCAAGAACATTGATAAGGGTATATTCCCACAGGCATTCTGCAAGATCATACCAGATATCCTTGGTGGCGATCCTGAATACTGTAACATTATGCATGCTGATGGCGCAGGAACAAAATCTTCACTTGCATATATGTATTGGAAAGAGACTGGCGACCTGAGTGTTTGGAAAGGTATTGCTCAGGATGCAGTAGTTATGAATACCGACGACCTGCTTTGTGTGGGTGCTGTTGACAATATCCTTGTTTCATCTACTATTGGTAGAAACAAGATGTTAGTACCTGGAGAGGTTATCTCAGCGATAATCAATGGTACTGACGAGCTGTTGAGCGAGATGCGCGAGATGGGTATTGGTATTTATCCTACTGGTGGCGAGACTGCCGATGTAGGTGACCTTGTACGCACTATCATCGTTGACTCTACTGTTACCTGTCGTATGAAGAGAAGCGACGTTATCAACAATGCAAATATCCGTCCTGGTGACGTTATTGTTGGTTTGAGCTCAACAGGTCAGGCTACATACGAAAAGCGTTACAACGGTGGTATGGGTAGTAACGGTTTGACCTCTGCCCGTCATGACGTGTTTGCTAAGTACCTGGCAGAGAAATTCCCTGAGAGTTTCGACCACAATGTACCAAACGAACTGGTGTATAGCGGTAAGTACAAGCTTACTGATGAGGTTGAGGGCAGCCCTGTTAATGCTGGCGAGCTTGTTCTCTCACCTACCCGTACTTACGCACCAGTTATCAAGCGATTGCTTGACGAGATGCGTGCAGAGATTCACGGTATGGTTCATTGTACTGGTGGTGCTCAGACAAAGGTTCTTCATTTCGTTAACGACAACTGCAAGGTTGTAAAAGACAATATGTTCCCTGTTCCACCATTGTTCAAAGCTATTCACGACTGTTCAGGTACAGACTGGAAGGAGATGTATCAGGTATTCAATATGGGTCATCGTATGGAGATCTATGTACGTCCAGAATATGCCGACAAGGTGATAGAAATAAGCAAGAGCTTCAATATCGATGCTCAGGTTGTAGGCCACATCGAGGAGGGCAAGAAGAGTCTGACCATCAAGAGCGAATTCGGTACATTTGAGTATTAGAACTGTCCTACTCGATTACTTCTAAACTTCTTTGACTTCTAAAATTTGCACTTGTGAAACAATAATTTAGAAATATGGCAGATAACAATAAAATATTAGAAAAGCTGGATGGCCTTGAGGCCCGTTTTGAAGAAGTAGGTACACTGATTACCGACCCTTCAGTTATTGCTGACCAGCAGCGTTATGTAAAACTGACAAAAGAATGGAAGGACCTTGGTGACATCATGAAGGCCCGTCAGAAGTATATCAATTGCCTGAACAGTATTCAGGAAGCTAAGGACATCCTTGCCAACGAGAGCGATCCCGACATGAAGGAGATGGCCCGTGAGGAGTTGGCCGAGAACGAAGCCTTGCAGCCACAACTCGAAGAAGAGATAAAGATTGCGTTGGTACCTAAAGATCCAGAAGACGCCAAGAATGTACAGATGGAGGTACGTGCCGGTACCGGTGGTGATGAGGCAGCCCTCTTTGCTGGTGACCTCTTTAACATGTATAAGCGTTTCTGCGACAAGAAGGGTTGGACTCTAAATGTTTCTAATGCGTCAGAAGGTGCTGTTGGCGGATTCAAGGAGATTGACTTTGAGGTCAGTGGCGAAAACGTATATGGCATATTGAAATATGAATCAGGTGTACATCGTGTTCAGCGTGTGCCTGTTACTGAGTCAAATGGTCGTATGCAGACATCAGCAGCTACTGTAGCTGTGTTGCCAGAGGCAGATAAGTTTGAAGTAAACATCAACGAAGGTGACATTAAATGGGATACCTTCCGTTCATCAGGTGCTGGTGGTCAGAACGTGAACAAGGTGGAGTCAGGTGTTCGCTTGCGCTACCCTTGGAAGAACCCTAATACTGGTGAGGTTGAAGAAATTCTTATTGAGTGTACCGAGACCCGTGACCAGCCAAAGAATAAAGAGCGTGCGTTGAGTCGTCTTTACACATATATCTATGATCATGAGCATCAGAAATATGTTGATGACATCTCAAGCAGAAGAAAAAGTTTGGTGTCAACAGGTGACCGTTCGGCTAAGATCCGTACATATAACTTCCCTCAGGGTCGTGTTACTGATCACCGTATTGGTTTCACTACTCACGATCTCTCAGGCTTCCTCAATGGTGACATTCAAGAGATGATTGACGCTCTTACTGTTGCTGAAAACGCAGAAAAGTTGAAGGAAAGCGAATTATAAAATTAATATATCCTCCTCTCATACGAAAAGTATGAGTGGAGGTTTTTATTTTCTATTTTTAATTGATAATTAGCATTACTATGGGACTGTTTTATACCAAGAAGAACGAAGAGGCTGTTAAAGACGACCGCACTGTGAAACCTGAGGATTTTGCACGTAGAGTAATGTCTATGAAAGAAATCCGCAATGAAGAAAACAAAAAGGAACTTCCAAAAACTGAAATAAAAAAATAAAAACAATGAATAGAAAACAACTTGTTAACGAAATATTCTCAAAGAAGAGTTTCCTCTGTGTAGGACTGGATACTGATTTGAAAAAAATACCTGAGTTCTTATTGAACGAGGACGATCCTATCTTTGCTTTCAACAAAGCAATCATTGATGCTACTGCTCCTTATTGCGTGGCATACAAGCCAAACCTTGCTTTCTACGAGTGCTTTGGTTTGAAGGGTATGGCAGCTTTCGAGCGTACAATAAAATACTTGAAGAAATTCTACCCTACCCACTTTATCGTTGCTGACGCTAAGCGAGGTGATATAGGAAACACATCAAGTATGTATGCAAGAACTTTCTTTGAGGAATACGATGTTGACTCGCTTACCGTAGCACCATATATGGGTGAAGATAGTGTGAAGCCATTCTTAGAGTACGACGGCAAATGGGTTATCGTGCTGGCCTTGACAAGTAACAAGGGTAGTCACGATTTCCAGCTTACCGAGGATAAGGAAGGTGAACGACTGTTTGAGAAAGTATTGCGCAAGAGCCAGGAATGGGGTACACCAGAAAATATGATGTATGTTGTTGGAGCAACACAGGGAGAGATGTTCAAGGACATCCGTAAGGTAGCTCCAGAGCATTTCCTTCTCGTACCAGGTGTAGGCGCACAAGGCGGCAGTCTGCAAGAGGTATGCAAATATGGTATCACCAAGGACTGCGGTCTGCTTGTTAACTCTTCTCGCGGCATTATCTATGCAAGCAAGGGTGAAGACTTTGCTGAAGTAGCAGCTCAAAAGGCTAAGGAACTGCAGGAGCAGATGGCAGAAGAATTGGCTAAGTTAGGTTAAGCCTAAGAAAGGAGGAAAAGATGAACGATAGCAAGATTATCAATGATCCAGTATTTGGATTTATCAAGATACCAAGGGGATTGCTTTACAATATTGTAAAGCATCCTCTTATGCAACGTTTAACAAGAATAAAACAACTGGGTCTTGCCTCAGTTGTTTATCCAGCAGCCCAGCACACTCGTTTTCAACATTCACTTGGAGCGTTCCATCTGATGAGTGAAGCTATACTATCACTTCAGCAGAAAGGAAACTTCATCTTTGACAGTGAGGCTGAAGCCGTGGAGGCAGCTATCCTGATGCACGACATCGGACACGGTCCGCTGTCGCATGTTCTTGAGAACACGTTGATAAATGGTATTTCGCATGAGGAAATATCATTATTGATGATGGAGCAGATCAACGAAGAGATGAATGGCGAGTTGAACCTCGCAATGAAAATCTTCAAGGATGAATACCCTAAACAATTTCTTCATCAGCTTATAAGCAGTCAGCTTGATATGGACCGACTCGACTATCTCAGGCGCGACAGTTTTTTCACAGGAGTAACAGAAGGAAATATCGGCAGTGCACGTATCATCAAGATGCTTGATGTAGTTGACGACAAGTTAGTGGTTGATTCCAAAGGTATATACTCCATTGAAAATTATTTAACATCCCGCCGACTGATGTACTGGTCGGTTTATCTGCATAAAACGGCAGTAGCCTTTGAGAAAGTACTTATCAATCTGCTTACAAGAGCCAAATACCTGGCACAACAAGGCAAAGAGATCTTTGCCCCGCCACAGTTGCACTTCTTTTTGTATAATCATATTGAAGCCAAGGATTTCACATTAGGCTCGGACGCCTTGAAAAACTACGAACTACTTGATGACAACGATCTATGGAGCAGCATAAAGGTATGGGCGCAATCTGACGACAAGATACTCTCTATGCTTGCAAGTGATATGATAAATCGTAACATTTTCAAGGTAGAGATTCACGAACACCCTATCAATGACGAAACCCTTTCAGAGATTCGTCATAAACTTGCCAAGAAAGCAGATATCAGCTATGAAGACACGAAATACCTTTTTAGTGTTTCGAAGATACAGAAAGACATGTATGATGTTAATGACGACCAGATTTCCATTCTGTATAAAGACGGCACCATCAAGGATATTACAGACGCATCTGATTTGTTGAATGTGTCTCTCCTTTCTAAAAAAATACGTAAATATTATCTTTGTTATCAGCGTATCTAAATAAAAATTGCTATATTTGCACAATAATTGAAAATGATTTGATAAAGATGGAATTTACCGCAAAACAAATTGCCCAGTTCATTCAGGGCACAGTGGAAGGTGACGAAAATGCCACTGTTAATACATTTGCAAAGATAGAAGAAGGAGTTAATGGAGCTATTTCATTTCTGGCAAATCCAAAATACACCCATTATATTTACGATACAAAATCATCTGTAGTTCTCGTTGATGAAACTCTCGAACTGGAGAAGCCTGTTGAGAACACTACTATCATCAGAGTAAAGAATGCCCGCGACTGCGTAGCTAAGCTTTTACAGATGTATTCAGCTGCTCTTAACCCAAAGAAGAGTGGTATTGATTCTTTGGCTTTCATCTCACCAAACGCTAAGATTGGCGAGAACGTGTATATTGGTGCCTTTGCATATATTGCTGATGGTGCTGTCATTGGTGACGGAACAGAGGTTTATCCTCATAGCTATATTGGCGACAATGTAACATTAGGCAAGGATTGCAAGATCTATCCTAACGTAACAATATATCACGGTTGTAAGCTCGGCAACAACGTAACCATTCATGCAGGTAGCGTTATTGGTGCCGACGGTTTCGGTTTCGCACCTAATGCAGAAGGAACAGGCTACGACAAGATTCCACAGATTGGTATCGTAACCATCGAGGACGATGTAGAGATAGGTGCTAACACCTGTATCGACCGTTCTACAATGGGTAGCACATATATCCGTAAGGGTGTTAAGCTTGACAACCTTGTACAGATTGCCCACAACGACGAGATTGGTGAGAACACAGTAATGTCTGCTCAGGTTGGTATTGCCGGTTCTACAAAGGTTGGTCAGTGGTGTATGTTTGGCGGTCAGGTAGGTATCGCTGGACACATTGAGATTGGCGACAAGGTATTCCTCGGAGCACAGAGTGGTGTTCCTGGTAAGGTTAAGGGTGGTCAGACCCTTATCGGTACTCCACCTATGGAGCCAAGAAGTTACTTCAAGAGTCAGGCTATCTTCCGTCGCCTGCCTGATATGTATCAGCAGTTGAACGAGCTTCAGAAACAGATTGATGAATTAAAAAAGAAAACACAAGAATAAAAATCTTGTGTAAAACTTAAACTGAAAGATATTATGTCAAAACAGAAGACACTTAAGGGAAGTTTCTCTCTTTTTGGTAAAGGTTTGCATACTGGATTAAATCTCACTGTAACATTTAATCCTGCTCCAGAGAATACAGGATACAAGATTCAGCGTATTGATCTTGAAGGTCAGCCTATCATTGATGCTATTGCAGAAAATGTTGTTGACACTCAGCGTGGTACTGTTCTTGCTAAAGGTGAGGCTCGTGTATCAACTGTTGAGCACGGTATGGCAGCCCTTTACGCATTAGGTATTGACAACTGTCTCATTCAGGTTAATGGTCCTGAGTTCCCTATTCTTGACGGTTCTGCCGAGATGTACGTTAAGAAGATTCAGGAGATCGGTATTGTTGACCAGAATGCAGAAAAAGACTATTATATCATCCGTCATAAGACAGAGGTAAAGGACGAGGAAACAGGTTCTGTGATTACTATCCTGCCAGATGAGCAGTTCAGTATTACAGCAATGTGCTCTTTCAACAGTAAGTTCATCAACAGTCAGTTTGCTACTCTCGACAATATGGAGAAGTTCCCAACTGAGATTGCTGCAGCACGTACCTTCGTCTTTGTACGTGATATCATGCCTTTGTTGCAGGCTAACCTCATCAAGGGTGGCGATATGGATAACGCTATTGTTATCTATGAGCGTCAGGTTGACCAGCCTACCCTCGACAAGTTGGCTGACCTATTGAAGGTTCCTCATATGGACGCTAACCATATTGGTTACATCCAGCATCGTCCTTTGATGTGGGAGAACGAGTGCACACGTCATAAGCTTCTTGACATCATTGGTGATATGGCCCTCATCGGTAAGCCTATCAAGGGACGTATCATTGCTACACGTCCTGGTCACACTATCAACAATAAGTTTGCCCGTGAGATGCGTAGAGAGATTCGCAAGCACGAGATTCAAGCACCTATCTACGACCCTAACGAGGAGCCAATAATGGACAACAAGCGTATCCGCGAGTTGCTTCCTCACCGCTATCCAATGCAGTTGGTTGACAAGATTACCGCTATGGGTCCTACAAGCATTGTTGGTATTAAGAATATCACAGCCAACGAGCCTTTCTTCGTAGGTCATTTCCCACAGGAGCCTGTTATGCCAGGTGTTCTTCAGATTGAGGCCATGGCACAGTGTGGTGGTCTGCTTGTGCTCAGTCAGCTTGACGAGCCTGAGAGATATTCAACCTACTTCCTTAAGATTGACGATGTGAAGTTCCGTCAGAAGGTTGTTCCAGGCGACACCCTACTCTTCCGTGTAGAACTTCTTGCTCCTGTTCGTCATGGCATCAGCAGCATGAAAGGCTATATGTTCGTAGGCGATCAGGTAGTATCAGAAGCAACATTTACAGCACAGATTATCAAAAACAAATAATAAAACGAGAAAAAAATATGGCTAATCAAATAAGCCCACTTGCATACGTGCACCCAGAAGCAAAGCTCGGTGATAACAATATCATCGGTCCTTTCTGCTATATTGACAAGAACACTGTCATTGGAGACAACAACGTAATGCAGAATTCTGTAACCATCAACTATGGTGCACGAATTGGTAATGGAAATGAATTCATGCCTGGCTCAAGTATCTCTACCAAGCCACAGGATTTGAAGTTCAAAGGTGAAGACACCCTTTGTGAGATTGGTGACAACAACAGCATTCGTGAGAATGTAACTATCTCTCGTGGTACAGCCTCTAAGGGTACTACTATCGTAGGTAGCAATAACCTCCTTATGGAGAATATGCATGTTGCTCACGACTGTGTTATTGGTAACAACTGTATCATCGGTAACTCTACTAAGTTTGCTGGTGAGGTTGTTGTTGACGACAATGCTATTGTCAGTGCTACTGTTCTCTGTCACCAGTTCTGCAAGATTGGTTCTTATGTAATGATTCAGGGCGGATGTCGTTTCTCACAGGACATTCCTCCATTCATCATTGCAGGTAAGGAGCCAACACGCTATTGTGGTGTAAACCTTGTTGGTTTGCGTCGTAGAGGCTTCAGCAACGAGCAAATCACTCTTATCCATGATGCATATAGAATACTGTATTCTAAGGGTATTCTCAAGGAAGGTATTGAGGAAATCAAGCGTACCCTCACTATCACCCCAGAGGTACAATACATCATCGATTTCGTAGAATCATCTAAGCGAGGCATCATCAGATAAAATCATTCAGCAACACACTTGCTGATAAAAAAGAATGAAGTCTTTAATAGTAATACTCGGTCCGACGGGAGTAGGCAAAACGGAACTCTGTATTCAGGTAGCAAAACATCTGAATGTTCCTATTATCAATGCTGACTCCCGTCAGATTTTTGCAGAGCTGCCTATTGGTACTGCAGCTCCCACTAAAGAACAGCAACAATTAGTAAAGCATTACTTTGTAGGCAGTCACCACATCACCGACTACTATTCTGCTTCTATGTATGAGCAGGATTGTTTAGCGTTGATTGAAGAACTGTTTAAATCATCCGACGTAGCTCTTATGACGGGCGGAAGTATGATGTATATTGATGCCGTATGTAAAGGTATTGATGATATACCTACTATCGACGACACTACAAGAGCATGGATGAAAGCCCGACTGGAGACAGAAGGCTTGGAAAAACTGGTGGAAGAACTTCATGAACTCGACCCCGAACACTGGGCTATAGTTGACAGAAACAACCCTCGACGAGTGGTTCATGCGTTGGAAATATGTCACATGACCGGAAAAACATATACAAGTTTCCGAACGAATACTGTTAAGGCGCGTCCGTTCAACATAATAAAAATAGGATTGAACCGCGACCGTGAAATTCTATACAACAGAATTAACCAGCGTGTATTACAAATGATTTCAGACGGTTTGGAGGAAGAAGCTCAGAGTGTATTTGCACAAAGAGGTCTGAATGCATTGAATACAGTAGGTTACAAAGAGATGTTCAGCTATTTCGACGGCAATATAGATAAAGCCGAAGCCATAAGGCAGATACAGTCGAATAGTCGCAGGTATATGCGCAAGCAACTTACATGGTTTAAGAAAGATACTGACATATACTGGAACAATCCCGATAACATTGAAGAAATCATAAATTATATAGATAAACAGTTGCAAGTAAAGTAGTTTTTATTACTTTTGCACATGAATAGATAACAAAATTATTATGTCTAAGATAAAAAGATTTGTTAGCTGGATGCTTCGCAAACTACGTGGCTTCTGGCCTTGGTACAAAGGTCTTTATGTTGGAAAACCTTGGTGGAAGAAAACTATTATAGGTTTTGTATCTTGTATTGTCGCCTTATTCATATATCTTGGAATGGTTGACATGAACTTCCTCTGGCTCTTTGGTAAAAGTCCAGGTTATTTCTCAGGCATCATGGACCCACAGACCAGTCAGGCATCTGAAATATATAGTGCCGATGGAAAACTCATTGGAAAATACTTTAACGAAAACCGTACACCTGTTAAGTATGAGGAAGTTAACCCTGCTTTCTTCAAGGCACTCATAGACACAGAGGACGAACGATTCTATAAGCATTTTGGTATTGACCCAATAGGTATCTTTGGTGCTGCCAAAGATGCTATGGTTCATCACGACGGTCGTGGTGCATCAACAATCACCCAGCAGTTGGCTAAGAATATGTTCCGTGTTCGCTCGCGCTACTCTACTGGTTTGTTAGGTAAGATTCCTGGCTTGCGCATCCTTGTCATGAAGAGCAAGGAATGGATTATTGCAACAAAGCTCGAGACAGTATATAGCAAGAAAGAAATCCTTACTATGTATGCTAATACCGTTGACTTTGGATCAAATGCCTACGGTATCAAGACAGCTGCAAAGACCTATTTCAATGTATCGCCTAAGGAATTGACTACCGAACAGGCTGCTGTTCTTGTTGGTATGCTCAAGGCTACCACATACTACAACCCTAAGTCAAATCCTGAGAATGCTCTTGCTCGTCGTAATACTGTATTGAACAATATGGTTACTCATGGCGACCTCTCAAGAGTAGAATTCGATTCGTTGAAGAATATTCCTATCACCCTTGACTTCAAGGTTGAAGAGAACTACGACGGTCAGGCTAAATATTTCCGTGAGGCTATTGCCGACTACCTTAAAGACTGGTGTAAGGAGAATGGTTACGACCTCTATTCAAGTGGTTTGAAGATATACACCACTATCGATACCCGTATGCAGAAATATGCTGAGGAAGCTGCTATGAAGCAGATGAAACAGGTGCAACGCAATTTCGATAACCACTGGTCAATATACCGTAAGGAAAGCAAGAACTGGTTGCGTCAGGAACCATGGGTTGACGAGAACGGACAGCCTATTCCTAACTTCATTCAGCAGATTGCAGAGCGTCAGCCTTTCTATAAGGATTTGTTGGCTAAGTTCCCTAACAATCCTGACAGCGTGAACTACTACTATAAGGAGTGGGTACATCCTGTAAAGGTGTTCGACTATGAAAAGGGAACAATAACAAAGGATATGACCTCTGAGGATTCTATAAAATACATGACCACATTCATGCACTGTGCTATGTTGGCAATGGAACCTCAGACTGGAGCTGTAAAGGCTTGGGTTGGCGATATTGATTTCGGTACATGGAAATACGACAAGGTAACTGCCATGCGTCAGCCTGGTTCTACCTTTAAGCTCTTTGTATATACCGAAGCAATGAATCAAGGACTAACTCCTTGTGACAAGCGCCGCGACGAATATATCTCTATGCAGGTATATGACAAGGTTCAGAAGAAAGAAGTTACATGGACACCATCAAATGCCAACGGTTCGTTCTCTGGCGACTCAATGCCTTTGAAGAGTGCCTTTGCAAAGAGTATCAACTCCGTTGCCGTGCGCCTTGGTCAGGAGATGGGTATCAAGCGCATCATAGAAACAGCACAGAAGATGGGTATCAAGAGTCCACTCGATGAAACTCCATCACTGGCACTTGGTTCAAGCGATGTAAACCTGCTTGAACTCACCAATGCCTACTGCACCATTGCCGACGATGGTAAGCACCATGAGCCTGTTCTCGTTACACGCATCGTTGACAGAGACGGTAATGAAGTATATACAGGTCCTACTACCAACGAACAGGTTATTCCTTATAAGAGTGCATACCTCATGCAGAAGATTCTCATGAGCGGTACCCACGACGGAGGTGGTACTTCTATCAGCTTTGCTGCAAGAGAATACGCAGGAAACTCATTCAA
>JAEEGL013354175.1_pt1 | contig 22591 bp, 16 predicted proteins | sample 9134231 | NCBI WGS metagenome assembly JAEEGL01 (sample SAMN16246548, study PRJNA631951) | gut metagenome | biome: gut microbiome; feature: rumen; material: fiber-attached | host: Bos | place: Iran: Karaj | collected 2018-10
CTTGACGAGTTAAATGAGCAGGAGAAAAAAGTAATAGAGCAATATAACGGTTTCCCTGAGTGGAAAAGACTGACCTATACCAAGGCCCATGAAACCGAATTCATAATAACAATACATTATCTGCATAAATATCTTGCTCCCGGAGCTAAGATTGCTGATGTTGGTGCCGGTGGCGGAGTGTATACGAAGGCATTGGCTGATGAAGGATATAATGTCGATGCTGTAGAACTAACGCCGGAATATGTTAATCATATGAAAGGGGAATTTGCCGGGAATGATCGTATCAGGGTTTATGAAGGAAATGCTAAGGATTTACACTTTCTGAACGATAATGAGTACGATCTTGTGTTGCTGATGGGGCCGGTTTACAGCATGAAGGATATTGATGACCGAAAAAGAGCATGCAAAGAGGCACTTAGGATAGCTAAGCCCGGAGCGCCTGTATTTATTGCCTTTTGCCTTCAGGATGCTCCGCTAATCCATGAGATCTTCATGTCAGAGGATCCGGCAAGTGAAATAACCGGTATCGGTTATGATAGAGAAACGGCTCTGGTAACGGATAACACTGGCTCTTCCAGACTTCTTGATACGATCAGCGTGATAGATGAACTGATAGAAGAAGTGTGTAAAGAAACCGGTGCTCATAGAGTATGCAGATTCGCACAGGATGGAATGTCGCAGATAATCAGCGCTCATGTGAATTCCATGTCTGAGAAATCTTATTCCGAGTGGATCCAATATCTTATTGCGACAGCAGAGAGAGCGGATCTGATGGGATATTCTGACCATGTAGTACAGGTTATCAAGAAATAACGTACAATTTATTTTCAGTGTTATTTAAGGGGGATATATGGGTAATGTTAAGAAATTAAAGGGATGGAACTACGATTTATTTACTACACCGGATGAAAAACTGCTCACATTATGCAACAGCAGAAATGCGGTGTATGTATACGATCTGGAAACGAAAAAAATCGTATTCCAGACAAAGACCGTCAGTAATGTTGCCCATGCTGTAATATCGTCTGATAAGAAATTCCTTGCTGCAAAAAACACCAGCGGAATGCTGGCGATAATATCCATGGAAACCGGTGAGGAAATCTGTCGAAATCCCATGGAAAAATGTGAAGGCTGGCAGATGAGCTTTACGGAGGATAACAGCTCGGTACTGGATCTTGACTGGCGTGGCAGAACCATGCTTTTAACCGATGATGGTGAGTGCACTGTTTTAGACGGTTTAACAGATAAAAAAGATACTGCGCCCTTCGTATATATGAAATACGATCCGTATACAAAACAGATCTATAAATTTGTGAAGGATCATCCCGACTATAACGGAAAATATATTTTGACTTCACCCGCTGATAAAGATAATATTTCTTATCGTAAACGATGCAAGATAACAGGATTATTCCCGGATAATACAAGCGGTATTTCATTTTGCAAAAAGAATATCTATTACATGGCAGGGAAGGATATTGTGGGCTTTGACAGGAATTTTAAGCCCATTGAAAAAATCCGCTTACCGCTTGAAGAAACTGTTGCTGAAGGCGTATTTAGAGGAAATCTGTATATTTCTCCCGGAGAAAAATATGCCCTGTTCAGACCGTTTGGCATGGGACCGGCATCGTATTTATACGAACTGGAAAGCAGGAAACTGGTACGAGTATTTGATTATCCCTGTGCCGCAGGATTCACCATGATCAATGACGATAAAGAATTTATATTCTCAACATGGGACGGAACCTATGTGGGAGAAGTATAAACGAGAGTGAGAATATGAGTAACGAACAGATCGCAGATCTGACTGAAGTCGGAACCAGAGAATTTAAAGAATATGTGGACAGAATGCAGGTGATCCGTGCATTATCTACGCCAAATCTCGAACTGATTGATGATGCGGGAGAGTACAGCCGGATTCTTTTGGATAATTTCTCAAGAATAGGCAAACTGGCTTCGAAAAACAGAATAATAATAAATCAGCTGGTAAAGCCAAACTTAAGTCTTGATGTGGATCTGTCTGAAGAGACCAAGGAAAAACTGGAAGAATTTGCGGAATTGCTGTTTGACATGGATACCTTCGGTGAGGTGGATGTGCATCTCTCAGACCTTATCACCAACAGACTGATGGATGAGGAGATCCGTCTTGCAGATACGGATGACATCAATGAACTGTTGATATCCAAGGCAAAGAAGGTAAAGCGCGATTATCTGCTTATCTCAGGACTGACCAGATTTCAGATGGAACATACGGAGGAAGTGCGTGCCCAGGCAATTAAAAACTGTGAAGAACTGGCGGAATATCTTGAAAAAGACCGGATCACCACACTTAATGAAGAAGCAAGAGGGTATGTTCTTCAGTTTTCCCTGATGGGATCTTTGCTGTTTGAAAGCACCATGGAAGAAAAGCCTCTTGATTTTTGGAATCAGTCTGTAGCCATTATTGAAAAGGCCAGGCAGATCCTGGCGGATCCATTCTATAGGGAACTGATGCCGGAGTATAACTGGGAGACATACGAGTTTCGAATATATTATTACGGCAGTTTTCTGGCATACTCTGTTCTTCCTAAAGAGATTGCGATCAAAGCCGGTGAGTATGCAGGAAAGGCAGTAGAATTTCTTGAAAACTGTACTAATGAAGCCATTCTTTCCGCTGTAAACGTGGAGCAGGAAAAAGAACTGCTTACTCTTTCCAGGATCATGTCGGAAGAAGTATCGTCGAGGGAAGCCTGTGATGCTTTTTACAGGGCTTACGAGGAACGAGATGAGGGCGATTTTTCCATCACGGGTATTAATAAAAATCTGGATACTCCGTCATCATATCTGAGAATTGCCAAGACCATGAAGATGGAACTGGCAGAAGGTGATGCTGCCAGATTTGAAGAGATTGAAAGATCGGTAATAGATTATCTGCATCATATCCCCAAAACCAGCGACAGCTATCTGAAATGCGTGACACTGCTTACCAATTTTCCCACGTATTTCAAAGAAGTTCCCGGAGCCATGACCATGGAGGAATTCTGCATTAAGGCCTTTGCTGCGGTACATCCTCCTACCTACATCCATGTCAATATGGTTGCCGACCTGACGGAATGTATGGTTCGTGGAATGTTTGAAGTGAGCCCTGAGAAGTTCATCGGATTTCCGGGTTGCGATACTCTTGAACAGGTTCTTGAATCCAGGGAAAGGATCACGGACTTTGCATATCATGCGGCATTGTGCCACGATCTTGGAAAGCTTTTTATCATTGACGTGATTTCCATGTACGGCAGGAATCTTTTGGATGATGAATTTGAATTTATAAAAAATCATCCCTCAGTGGGAGCTAAGATTGCAATGGAGCATGCGTCCACCAGGGATTATGCGGATGTTATTAAGGGACATCATCTCTGGTATGACTGCTCAAGAGGCTATCCTGCCGATTTCGATACTTTTAAGAGTCCATATAAAACCATTATTGATATTGTGCTTGCTGCAGACTGCCTTGATGCTGCAACAGATACTGTGGGCCGTTGCTACAACAAAGGAAAGACACTGGATGAATATGTGAATGAAGTTAAAGAAGGCTCCGGTACACGTTATGCTCCTTTCCTTGTGGATCTTCTTCAGAGTCAGGGTGTGCACAGGGACATAGAATTTCTTCTTACGGAAAGGCGTAATAAACTATATCGTGACACTTTTATGATTCTTAAGAATAACGAGATCGCACATATTAAGACGGGCAGATAATTAAATAATCTTATAAGAATATTAAAACACCGCAGGTCCTTTGAAGACCTGCGGTGTTTGGCATTTAATAACTATTCTGTTAAATCGGTCTGATTATGATACGGACCAGGTTCCGTCGGTTGCAAGGGTATAGGTGCGACCACCGATAACAACAGATCCCTGGGTGATGACTCCCTTTGAGTATGTGAAAGAGAATTTGGTTACTTTGGATGTATCGATACCTGCAAGCTGATATGTGAGGGATACATACTTTCCGGGAGTTCCGGAACCATTGTAAGCAAATGTTCCGGTCATCTGCTCGAGCTTGGTAATGGGGGATGCTGCACCGCCTCCTGCATTGTTTATATTAACTCCGTCACCGTATGCCTGGTCAATGGTAGCCTGAGCTGCGACTCTCATGGTCTGAGCGGTGGAGTAATCCTTCTCGGATCTTGCTCTCTCAATGTATCCCAAAAGTGTGGGAACAAGGATTGCTGCAAGGATTGCAAGGATTACAAGTACTACGATGAGCTCTACAAGTGTGAAACCTTTGTTGTTCTTTTTCATTATCATTATCCTCCTGCGATTAGCTGAAAGTAGGTTTTACGGTGCCGTTGGATGACCATTCATCATTGGACAGTTTATAATAGATTCCCTCGATCAATACCCATCCCTGGGTTATCTTTCCATCAGTATACATGAAAGTAAATCCTGTAACCTTGGTTGTGTCAACACCGGAAAGTGCATAGGCTTTATTTCCGTAGGTGGGAGTTGAACTTGATATGGTACCATCCATCTCCGTCACTTTGGTTATGACCTTGGTATCAACAGATGTTGCATAGGTGACATGCTTTTCTCCGAATGCCTGATCGATGGATGCCTGTGCAGCAACTCGGACGGTCTGAGCGGTGGAGAAGTTCTTCTCTGAATTGGCTCTCTCAACATAACCCATGAGGTGAGGAACAAGGATCGCTGCGAGAATTGCCAGGATTACGAGAACTACGATGAGCTCTACAAGTGTAAAACCTTTGTTTTTGTTTTTCATCTTATTGTAACCTCCGTGGTTTGATTTTTATTCGTTATAAGCTATCTTTTCAAGTTCATCCATGGTAGTGATGCCTTTTTCGACTAAGTCAAGACCTCCCTCCTTCAGGGTCTTCATTCCCTGATGTTCTATTGCGTATTTCTTGATCTTGTCGGCATCGGCACCCTCCGAGATAAGCTTTCTGATCTCGTGATCCACGTAAAGCACCTCGTGCACGGCAATACGTCCGCTGTATCCTGTTCCGTGGCATTTATTACATCCTACGGCTGTTTTTGCCCCCGGCATATCACGTCCCGCAAAAGTTCTCTGATAATCCGTAAGGCCGGTTACCTTGCCGCAGAAGGGACATACTTTTCTCATAAGTCTCTGTGCTATGGCACCTACGAGAGCCGAGGACAGGAGATAGGGTTCTGCACCCATATCGATAAGTCTTATGATGGTTGATACCGCATCGTTGGTATGGAGAGTGGAAAGAACCAGATGTCCGGTGATAGCGGCTCTGAGGGAAATGGTCGCTGTTTCCGAGTCACGGGTTTCTCCTACCATTATGATATCCGGATCCTGACGGAGCAAAGCTCTTAGTCCGGAATCAAATGTAAGCCCTGCGGTGGGATGGATCTGCATCTGATTCAGGCGGTTCAGGTTTTTCTCTACAGGGTCTTCAATTGTGGAGATGTTAACCTGTCTGTCTGAAAGAGAATCCAAGGCCATGTAAAGTGTTGTGGTCTTACCGGATCCGGTGGGTCCCGTGATATAGACCAGTCCGTTGGGGGACTTGAGCATTCTGGTGAACTTCTCGTAGTTCTCCTGCTCCATTCCGAAGGTTTCGGAGTTATCGATCTTCGAGTTTCCCGCAAGTAGTCTCATTACGACTTTTTCGCCGAATACGGTAGGAATAATGGATACACGGACGTTTACTATCTGATCTCTGATCTTAATTCTGAAATGTCCGTCCTGAGGAATCCTCTTTTCAGCGATATCAAGCTCCGACATGATCTTGATCCTGGCTACCAGGGAACCCTGAACGTTTTTCTGGAGGGTCATATAATCGATCAGTGCACCGTCCATACGCAGACGGACATGAATTTCTTTTTCGAAAGGTTCGATATGAACGTCGGATGCATTATCCTGATATGCTTTGTCCAAAAGGGAGTTGACCAGGTTGATAATGGGAGTATCGTCTGCACCGGCGCCTGCATCGATTATCATCTCACGTACTTCGGATGAGATTGCAGACTCGTTTGCAAACTGTGCAGCACGCTTTGTCTGAACCTCTGCGTAGTAGTAATTGATGGCATCATCAATGGATGATCTTTCTGCGAGAATGGTCTCTACGTTATAACCGCTGGTCTGTCTTATATCTTCGATCTTGATGTAGTCAAGAGGATCGTTTACAGCCAGTACCAGGTTGCCATCGTCTGTGAAAGATACCGGGATCATGTGGTAATTGGATGCCATCTGGCTTGGAATGGTCTTGACGGCATTGCTGTCAACACGATAGGAAGACAGATCCACAACTTCAAGTCCAAGGTTGCTTCCGAGAACATAAAGCATCTGCTCATCGGTCACATATCCTTTTTCAAGAAGTATCTCGCCCAGTCTTTTGTTGGATTCTTTCTGTTCCTGGAGAGCTTCGGAGAGCTGCCCCTCGTCGATGTAATTAGCTTTAACGAGCAGATCTCCTATTCGTACATTTTTTGAGGAATTATCGTTCATTACTGCCCCTCCGTTTTGTCTTTCATATACAGATTTACGCTGACGGAAAGCTGTGTAGCTTCGTTTTCGATTACGATGATGGTTCCGTCCTCAAGAAGATAAGTTACCGGATCCAGATGTCCCCAGCGAAATCCGGTAATCCTGAGAGAGGGATTCTTTGTCAGTTCATCAATTACTGTCTGCTCTATTTCCTCGTCACCTTCCATGGTTATGGTAAGGGGTACACAAAGAATACCTGATGAAGTGGTGGAGTATGTATCTGAAAGTGCAAAAACATATTCCTCAGTGGGATTGGATACGACTGATATCTGTTCGCTGTCATATCCGGTGATGAATCCGAGGATGGCATCCTTAAGGTGTCCGAGTTTTCCTTCATCATCAGTATCTTCTGAAGCAACCACCGTGTCAGCGGATTCATCGGCCTCTGCAGCTTTTGCAGCCGCCACCTCAATCTCCTCGATCCTTGCCAGGTTTGCTGCAATTTCGGAATATGTGTAGGGCTTTTCGTCTACATAATCAGTGGGCATTGTTATGGTCAGTTCTCTTGCAGTGAGACCTTTTTCAAGAATGTACGAAGTGACAAGCTTGTCGATCTCCGAACTATCCATATAGTCATAATACTGTGAAATGGAGTCTGAAAGATCTTCGTCAAATTTTACAGTTGAAGTGCGGGCTGAAGCGAGTCCCATGTTCTTTGCTTCATTGGCGTTTCGCTGTGATGTAGCGATCAGGATATCCTCGTGGGTGGTGATTATCCTGTTGCATAAGGGTCTGATGATGCACCATACAAATACGAAGATGATAACCACATAAGCGAGAAGGTTCAGGAGTTTTTTATCTCTTTCGGTAAGAGTAGTATTTGTATTCATTTACTTAGCCTCCTTTGCTGCATTTTCGCTTAAGGTACATATTACCTTGATGGACCATTCAGCTGTTTCATCGTTCCATTCATATCCCGTGTAATCAACGTTCTCGAAAATATCCATTTCAAGAAGTTTGGCGATGAACTTGTTGATATTTTCTACGAATGGAGATGATGCTGTTGTTGAAAAGATTCCGCTGGCAGAATCATATGATCCGAAATCAATATTTACGGATTCCGCATTAGCAGCTTCCAGGATCTTGTTATTGATGGATGAGTTTGGAAGAGGATAGGAGTCTATGTATTGCTCCAGTGTATCCACTCCGCTCTGGCTGGTTCCGGTCTGTGATGCCTGCGATACCAAAGTGTCGTATTCCGCGGACATCTGAATGACTTCGGGATTACGGTTATATGAGTTCAATTCTTCCAGCCTGTATGATGAACTTAAGTATACGATCAGCAGGAATAGGGAAATAATTGTAAGGATCAGTGTCAGAACACCTATGGGAATGAGACTTACCAGTAATTCACGTTTTTTAGTATATTCTTCATCATTTTTCCTGATGGCCTTAAGAAGCGGGAAGCCGGTATCAGGGATATAAAGACCTGCTATGGGATATACGAAGGATGACAGCTTGTCATTCCATTTTTTGAAGTGGATATGTGAGGGAGCGACAACACCGTGAGTAGCTATATCCAGATCGGTTCCGGCAAGGCTGCTCTGGAGTTTTCCGATATCTTCGGCACTGATCCCTGCGAAATACACATCAGTTATGGTTTCCTGAATCTTCTGTGATCTGGCGAATTTAAGTATTCCATCAATATTGTTGCGAATCTCGGTTGCAAATTCTTCGGTGCCGGGCTGCTGGAATATTCTTCTGGTGGAATCGTAATAATATTTTCCCTTTACATAAAGAATGGTGACCAGCATATTGTCGTCGAGGATCATGTAAATGGAAGTTGTATCCTTGACACAGTGGGAGAACAGTATGGTGGCAAGGCTTACACCTTCGTGTACCGAAGCGAGGGTTATGCCTGCTTTGTTGAAGATATTAATGAAGGAATCGATGGACTTCTGCTCTGCAATTTCCGTCACAACAGTCTGATATTTTTCTGAATTGTTAGTGTTCAGAAGATACCAGCCCTTTAAGGGTGACTCGAATCTGCCGTATTCCTCAGAGGAGATCTGCTTGTCCAGATACTCGGTAGCCTTTGAGATCTTGGAAATGATGGGCATTTCCTTGCGGCTTGAGATGAGCTTGGGGCTGTTGATGATAAGTTCAGCTTCTCCTTTAAGATGGTTACTGTTCCAGACTTCCTTAAGTCTGAAAGAAATGGCATCTTCTCCACCCTCAACAACAACACCGTTAATGATGCTGTCATTTGGCATGGGGGTCTCGATGATGCGGTCTACATAGACCGATCTGCCCTTTCTCTTTCCTACTATGATTTGGATGTTTTTGTTTGAAAAAAATACTGTGATGGCCATATTCTCTCCCTACCTTTTACTGACCTGCGCCTATTGTTGAGTATGACTGATAGATCGGAAGTATTACACCTATTATTATGAATGCGACTATGACCGCCATGATGATGATCATAACCGGCTCTATATATTTGACAAGACGAAGCATTGCCTGTTCCGCTGCAAAATCGAGATTGTCAGCCGCACTCATGAGCATGCTGTCGAGGGATCCCGTTTCTTCACCGACCCTTACGACTGAAGGAAGCTTTGAGACGAATCCGTCAACTTCATCAAGTGCATCAGACAGAAGACCGCCTGCCTGTATCCTTTTTATTACGCCGTCAAACTGGGATTCAATATACGTATTGCCTATTGTCTGACGGGCTATCTTCAAGCACTGGTCTATGGGGATTCCGGCGGAGTAAAGTGAACTCATGGTTCTTGCAAATCGCGCGGAGTAAATAACCTTCTGCAGTTTCCCCCAGGGGCCTCTTATCTTCAGTTCATCGAGCTTAAATCTGATGGCGGGTATCCTGGAAATTATTCCTCCGAATATCCACAGGAGGATTGCAAGGATTATGACTACATACCAGTAATGCGAGACAAAATTACTGACACCCATCAGGAATCTGGTCACCGCGGGAAGCTTGGGCAGCTGACTGAACAGTTCCTCAAACTGTGGCATTATGAAACCAAAGATGATTCCAACAACGCCTACAATGAGTACCGCAAGGATCTTAGGGTAAGTCAGGGCATTTTTTGCTTCTGATTCAATCTCGTTCTCTTTCCTGTACTGATCAGCAAGTCTTAAAGCGGTGCTGTCCAGATTACCTGAACTTTCGGCTGCTCTGAACATGCTTATCAGAAGAGGAGGGAAAGCGGGAGAGAGTTCTTCCATTGCTGTTGAGAGCGCTATACCCTGTACCACTCTGTCTCTTAATCTTATGTAGAGATCTTTCTCGTAAGGAGTGATGGATTCGTCAGCCCCCTCGATCTCCAGCGCTCTGAGGATCGATATTCCCGATTTGATAAGTTCGCCAATCTGACGACAGAAATCGGAAAGCTGGGATTTTTTCAGGGGTTTGAGAATGACCTTTTTAGATATCTCTTCCGAAAAGATCAGAGTCTGTTCCTTGTCGAAGAGTTTCTTTTTAAGTTCTCTTTCATCCGATGCGCTAATACGCCCGGTGATCTTTTTTCCCTTTTCATTTTCTGCTACGTATTTGTACTCAGGCATCTTTTTCTCCTAATTTCAGTCTCCGGATGTATATTCCATGACTTTGACATCACAATAAACTGTCCAGTCGCCATTCATTCCGTATGTGCCGTTCCCATTGCCGGTATCTCTGTATTCCACCAGGTATCTGCCTTCTCTGTAAGTGAAGGAGAGCGGAATGTTCTTTTCCCTGTCCCAGGAATTCAGTATAAGTTCGCCCTTCACTTGACATACGGAACTTATCTTTTCCAGTACATTGGGCTGCATTCCGTTTTCGGCGGTGGAATCGTAAATTGAATTTTCACCCTTAAAATATTCCGTGGACACAAGCTTCATTGCAACACGGATGTCCCTTGCATGGGACAGGGCAGCTCTTGCTCCGGAAGTGATATTTGCCCAGACGATCACTCCGCCGAGGATCAGTGCAACGATGAGAATTATCGCAGCATACTTCGTGACTGCAGCAGTGGGCGTCTGCCGGACAAAGACGGTTTTTGAATTGTCGTTATACTGATTGTCTTCCATGATTTTTAAGTAGTTGCGGTAATTACACCGCTTCCGTTTACTGAATATGTGCTTCCGTTTACTGTAAATTTGAAATTGTAGTAAGTACCGGGTTTTCCAAATAAGAAGTCTTTGGCATTGCTTGCGGTAACGGTTCCAGAACCATTTACAGAAGCATCGATATTGTAAAACGTACTATTAGCATTACCAAAGAATACGCCCTCCGCCCCCTCATTACTGCCGACAAGTGCACCGGCTTTGCCACTGGAAGTGATGGTCATTTTAATGTTTATGGTATATGATGCGTTTTTGCCGAAAGTGTCGTAGTTTATTCCTACCAGTCCTCCTGCTGCTGCATCCGTACCGCCGGTGGCTTGTACTTTAAATGAATCTTTATCTTTGATGGAAAGCGTGAAGGTATTAAAGGAATTGTTACTGCCGGTGTTTCTGTCTGCCCGACCTATCAGTCCTCCTGCTGCGGTGTATCCTTTTACTGTGATGGATCCGTTGCAGGTGATGCTGAAAACAGTGGTGTTGCTGCCGAAGTTTACTGTACTGTCCAGGTAACCGACGATTCCGCCGGCAGCAGAACCCGATGAAGTAATATTCATGGATGATCCTTCCGGTACATTGATATATCCTCCGGAAAACCAGCTGCGTTCCACATTCTGTCCGAGAATTCCGCCGGTATTACCGGAGCCGGTTATGGTCATCACAGAATTATTAAGCTCTATCTTAGGCTTGTTGGCCAGGTTTGCTGTATCTTTCGAACCAGTGTCTTTGTTATTGCTTTTTGCAAGACCGACACATCCTCCAACGTTATCTCCACCGGTGATATTGCAATATGTTGCAGGATTCATCAGCATGTGACATCTGTTGGAGTATGATATGGATCCACCGATAATGCCACCGACACTGGTGGTTCCGGTGATGGTAGTTTTATCTCCTGTGAAGGTGAAATATGCACCGCCTTTTGCTTCTCCCCGGTTTACACGTCCTATTAAACCACCTGTGTTCATTGCACCGTTTATGGTACATGTGTCACCATTGAAGATTACATATGAATTATCCTGGAAGCTTCCTTTTTCTACAGCCCCGATAGTACCGCCCGCATCCTGTAAAGTGCCTGTTATAGTCGCATTTTTGCCTTCAAAGATGATCTTGCCTAATACGTTGCCGTAGACACCATTGTTATCGGTGGTAATAAGACCGATACATCCGCCGGTGTGTGTGTTGCCGGTTATAGCGGAGTTTTCTGAGGTGAAACTGATTTCTGCTCCGGTGCCGATAGATCCTACGGTGTTGTTTTGAACTCCGGAAATGCATCCGATACATCCTCCGATATTTTCTTCACCACTGATCTGCAGATTTGCCATGCCGGCAGTAACGTTTTTACCTATGACGGAGTTTTCGCAATATCCTATACATCCGCCGATATTATTCTTTCCGGTAATGGCAATGGTTGTGGTGGCTGCAGGGGCAGTGGCATTTGGATCGGGATCGGGGCCCTTCATAAGAACCGAACCGTAAAGGGCAGTGCTTCCGGTAATGCTTCCGATACATCCGCCTACGTTGTCTCCATACTCAGTAGTTCCACTATTATCTTTTTCGCACTTGATAGCGATCATGCATGATTCATAAGCAATGATTGAATCTTCGTGCTGTTTAAATGCGTTAGTACTTCCGACACAGCCTCCGGCATTAGATACACCGGCTTTGACTTCGGGAATGGCAACAGGAACTATGGTCGGATCCTTTACCGATACTATTGATTTAAACTCACCGCCGGATTCCAGTAATCCTATGACTCCGCCGGCATTACTTTCTTCTGCATATACATGAGATTTCGAATTGAATACGACACTCAGGTTGGAGGTCGTATCTTTGCTGTTTTTGAAATGTCCGATCAGTCCGCCGGCATTGTTTTTACTGTCGACCAGGATAACAAGTTCGTCTCCCGATTCCTGGGTGGGCATGGAGAGGATAAGCGCAAAATTATTATTGTTGGAGTAAACTTCTCCTATAAGTCCCCCGGCATTATTCTCTGATGCTTCTATGGTGATGTTGTGTGTTCCGGTGCTGCGAAGTCGGATGGTTGATGTATCGGAATCTGTTCTGGTGTTAAGGCGTCCGCATACACCTCCTGCATTTGAACCTGCATTTATGGTCACATCGCCTCTTACCACAGCCTCAACTGTGAGTTTTGAATATACGGCTTCGATATCGCCTATGGCTCCGCCTGCATTTTCACTCGTTGATTCTATGGCAGCTCCGGAGTAAAGATCGGCCAGAACAGTGGTCTTTATTTCCGTATCACTATCGAATGTGCCGGTCTGGGCACCTATGCATCCGCCGGCATTTTTACCGGTGGCCTTGACAACACTGTCTGCTGCATTAACACAATAGAATGCACTGTTTTTGGGCATGAATTCTACGAAGCCGCACACACCGCCGACTCCGACTGATGCAACGTCCGATGTGACGGAGGTGTTGCCTTCAATAGATCCGTTGTTGTATGAACGAACCGTAAGTACCGGAAGAGTGGTCTTTGAACCGGTAAATGCACCTATGGCTCCGCCGATTCCACCGATTTTTGGATTCTTTGAAGCGGATGTTACATTTGAACAGTTGCCGTATATCTGGCCGTTATTGATAGTCAGGATCCTTATCTTGGTTCCGGCCTTTGTTGCTGAACTTAAAAGACCTACTGCACCGCCGGTTGTACGGACGTAGGATGAAGTGTTTGCAACGGAATAGGGACCGATATTTCCGTTATTTGTTACGGATAATTCCATGTCATTGAAGGAACAGTTTGTAATAATGCCAATGGCACCTCCGACGTGCTTAGGCCAGGTAGTACCTTCGGATGAAATGATATATCCGTTGTTGATGACTCTTATTCCCAGTTCGTTTTTGCCATCGGGCACATTTTCTGATTCTTTGCAATACCATATTCTGCCTATAGCACCACCGATGCCGGTCGGTCTGCTGTCATACTTGGGAGACTCATTGGTCTTCATGATAATGAATGATCCCTCATCAAGCTTGACTTCTACGGCATATGTGGCAGTATCCGGGGCGAAACTTACAGCACCACCGGTTACGGTGGGAGTGAGATGATCGTCGAGGCGTTTGAGATGGAACAGTGTAAGTGTGCTTTCAGGTTTTGAAGGGCCTGCGCATCCGATGGCACCTCCGACTGAATCGGCTGCAGCATAAATAACCGAATGAACTTCGGTGGTTCCAACATTATCAAATTTTACGATGGGGGTGTCGTTATATTTTTCGTTGGTGTTATCAACGTAAACAAACGCATTTACAGATGACTGGGTATATCCGATGACACTGCCTACATCGATCCTTCCGGCACACATGAAGTTGCCGGTGGCTTCAATATACCCGAAAACCGATCCGTCAGCGGAGAATGCAGTTGTATTGTTATCACCGATGATGCCTCCCAAAGCAGATATCTTGTATACCTGCCATTTGGCACCATTCCAGCAAGCGGAGGTTACGATGCAATTACTGAATCGTACGGTATTGTGCGCTTTATCGTATTCTGCAGAGGAAGAGGGATCTCCCACGAGTCCGTTATTTGCACCTATCAGTCCTCCAATAGGTGAACTGCCGTTATTATTAAATAAGATATCAGGGCTGTCCACGATCAGGGAGGAATCTTTGCTGAGGATCTGTGCGGCGAGGCCTCTTAAACTGTTATTGCCGACATTTCTGTCATCCGGTGAACCATCGGGAACATTGCTCAGTGTGAGAGTCAGACCGTTGGCTCTTATGTTGACAACTTTTCCGTAATTGACATTGATCAGTCCGTAGCCGTTAAGATCATTGGCAATTTCGCTGGCATTACCGAAACCATTCTTATAGAAGGAAGCCATTCTCATCTGTACATTGTTAATGACGGATGTGGGATCGCTCGCATTTGACAATGCATTATCTTCGGCAATCAAGGTGGCATTGCCATTAAACATAGGGAGCGAGGGGAAAGAAACCACATTAAGATAATCCCCGTATCTTGCATCTGAGGGATATTTGGTGGGATTGGTTACATCGAGTGGTACGGGAACCGGTGAATTTCCTACAAGTCTTGCCGTACTGGAAGCGGCGGTGTATACAACTACATCGCTGGAATATGTTTCGGTACCGCCACCGTTAGTATATATGGAGAACCAGTTCAGGTCTCTTTTTATGGAATAAGTAATTTTTCCGGAATACTGACTGTTTTTGGTTCCTGTCAGAAAACGGATATTGTAGAGATGTCTGAATGAAGTGATCACCACATTGCCGTCAGAGCCGTACTTGTCGGACCCCATGCTTCCGTACTCTATATCACCGAAGAGGGTATTAACGACAGCATATCCTTTTCCGTAATCTAACTGGTGGTTATCTCTGTACCTGTAGGTTTTTGTTTTTCCGTCGGTGAGAAGATAAGCGGGATCATTAAGTGCACGTTCCGCAATATACTGTCCGGTGCCGGCAAAAGTGCCCTCAGTCGGCTGATAGTTGTAATCAGTCATGGTCACCCTGAAGTTATCGGGGAGAATGGCCATTTTTGCATACATATTTTTGGGGGGAGTGCTGGATGATAACTTGTTGCCGTTGCCGGTGCCATAGAGCCTGCTTATGCTGTAGTTATGAGTCCTTATCAGTGATCCATTTGTTTCGTTGACGCTAACTAAATTCTTAGACATCATGGCATCCAGGGAAAGAGTGTAGGAGATTCTTTCCGAAAGGGTGTTGCCGTACAGATCGTAAACCTCATAGGATATGGTGAGAGGAAATGAATAATAATTATTTCCTTCGAGAGGGTCACTTACCGGAGCGTTGTCGTAATCAAAGCTGTCTGTTGGCGATGTGACCTTGTGAACATATACTTTGGCAGTGGTCTGTATGGATGCCTTGTATATGGTAAGAGGAGCGTTGTGCTCATCAGTGACGTTTTCTTTGGTGTAGACTACAGCATAACTGTGATTGTTTACCGTTACGACGCTTGTTGCCCCATCAATAAGAGAGAAATTATTCTTATCGAAATGAGCAGTATTATAGAGATTGTCCCTTAATATATCGTAGAAACTATCAGTTTCCAGGTCTTTCTTGGGCATTCCGTTGGGCTGCCAGTCAGTTCCTGTCGAATCTCTGTCAGCGATGGAATTTTCGTTAACGACAAGATAACAGAACGGATTATCCGTATTGTAATCATAAAGAGTAAAGGTGTAGTGGATGTGAGCCGGCTTTCCTGTGATGGGTTTGGGCTTTCCGGTGTTGGGATCTATCTCCTGAGACAGGGCAGACCAGGTCATATCCAGAGTCTCACCGTTTCTTAAAGTGAATATTACGTCCTTTATTTCTGTATCAGTGGGCACGTAAACATTATCAACAGCGGCAGTTCCGCTGTCGGCACAGAAATACCCTACATAGCTGGTGTTTCTTCTGTATGTTTCATCTCTGAAAGGTACCAGCGTATTGGAAGGATAGTTTACTGAATTCAGTGCGTCTTCATCCCAGCTTGTTCTTCTGCTGTCATAGAAGACTGATATTACGTTGGCACCGTAATGCAGTTTTCCGTTGGCATCCAGCTTCTTTTCGATGTCGAATTCTATAGTAATGACACCGGAGAAAATATCGGTGGATTTGAAATCATTGGAAATAAGATCATATACGCAGTCGTTCTGAGGCCCCGATCCGCCGGGGAGATATGTGATCTCATAACGCATATGAATGGATAAACCACGCTGTTTATCGAAGTCATTGGGAAATACTTCGAATTTTGATTTGTTGGTGGAATCATATAATCCGTCATTTTCGGTATGATTGTCTGCATTATATAGATCAATGGTTCCTACCTGGGTTCCGGCCTGATCGGTGATGAGTTTTACTACCCAATCTTCCAGAGTTCCGTTTTCTGACATGTGTGTCACGGCACTCTGTGCGGACTGATAAATCGAATCGGCATTCTCCTGGTTTTTGTTAAAACGGGTATAGTTAATATAGCCGATCACTCCGAATACTGCAGCAGTAGCAAGTATTCCCAGTACTACCAGGACTACAATGAGTTCTACCAGAGTAAAACCGGCATCAGTCTTCTTTTTTCCATAAGAACGGGACTTCATCATTTAGTGGTATCCTCTGAAAAAACAAGTCTTGCTGTGCGGGTGTAGAGGAGGTTTTCATCCGATCTTCCGGAATAGTTGCTCTTGTAAACCCTGACAGTAACGTTAACGCTTGAAGGCCTCTTATAGATCAGACCATCGCTTCCCGATAACATGGTGGTATAAGTAAGATCCGAAAATTCCAGATCCACGATATATCCGTTATATGCATCCGCCGGGAAAGGAGTGGTGTAATCATACTGCTCGTAAGGGTATACACATTTTATATCTGCTGTTTCCGTGTTGGATGCATCTTCTGGATGAGCAGCTACGGTGTTGGTTTCAAAGGCGGATTTATAATATGCAAAATGAACATATCCCTGACGGGTCTCTGTTGCTGCGGTATCTCCGGTAAACAATCTGTAAACCGCTCTTGATGACTGGACACCGGCGACCAGAGTCTGGTCATTCGATCTTACGTTGTCACGGTTGTTGACGGTTATGGGGATGTTTGAATACAGAGCCTCACAGTATCCGCCGGATTTTCTTAAGAGAAGAACGTTGCCTGTATCGGCTGAAGCATTGATATCCTTGGCGTTCATGGATCCCCAGGTTGATCCTATAAGACTGGAACCGTTACCTGTATCGTCAATGCTGATGATCCTTGCGGAGGCATAATCTTCTATATAGGAAGATTCACATTCTTCCCTTAGGGAATCTACCACCATATCCGCAACGATCTGTGCTCTGCTGATATTTTCCAGTCTCATGAATACTCTTGTGGCAGAGGGCATGACAGCTACAATGGCTGTGGCAAAGATTGCCGTTAAGGTCATGGAAACTATCAGTTCCACCAGAGTGAAACCGCGGTTATCGGATCTATTAAATTTTCCGGGCCTGTGTTTTTTCATCTGAATACCCAGTAAACAGTTCCACCTGAAGTATATTTATAAGCATTAAGATTAATGTCGCTTCCGGTAAGACCATCGGCTTCATCAATCTGATAAATTGCAGGATTTGTCGGATCGTCACTGTTTGCACCGGGAGAGCTTTCTGCTTCGATGTTTTTCTGAAGATCGGTGTAACCGGTGTCGGAAGTGCGCCTGTTATCTATGGATTTGGTGACCGCGGAACTTGCGGCACTAACAGCACCGGTAAAAATAGCGATCACGGTTGTTAATACGATAAACGCTACCATTATCTCTACCAGAGTTTCACCTTTGTTATTTGATTTTATCGGTTTAAGATCTTTTATCATTATTTTCTGCTGTATCCCTGTACGGCGGTTCCCGTGTATTCTGCAGTGTGAATATGTATTTCTCCCGCAGCGGTGGCTGTTACTGTAAGCTCGTAATATGTATTGCCGCCGGCATCGGTTTTTTTGCTCACTACGGCTTCGACCGTAGAATCCGGTATTCCGTCAAAATCCGATTTGCTGACGATCACTCCGGAACAGTCATTTATGAAATGCTCCAGATCGATACATGTCTTCTGGGTTGTTCCCGGAGTGGAGGGAGGATTTAGTATCAGTTCCTCTACTCTTGCAGAAAGGCTTGTGGCAAGCTCGTAGGCCTGATCCTGTCTGTTTCTGTGTTCTGCATTGGAGAGCAGCATGGAAGCAAGGATCGTCAGGGTGGCTGCAATCCCAAGCACGATCAGGCAGAAGGCTGACACTAATACCAGACTTGCGCCCTTATTTGAATGTTTTAACTCGTTAAACAGCTTCATGTTTAAAAAATATGGTTAGTTATTTTTATGTCTTATTTTAGCACATTTTTTATATTTTTTTAATATTTCACACAATTTATCCATAAAAAACAGCGGGAACTGATCCCGCAGTAAATTGTGGTACTTGTTAATGGAAGCAAGGGGGCTCGAACCCCTGACCTTTCGCGTGTGAGGCGAACGCTCATCCCGGCTGAGCTATGCTTCCGAAGGTACGAGAACCATTATAGTCACTTTTTTTACCTGTTCAAGAAAAATAGGAAAAATTGTGTGACCTGAGGAACTGCGGTGCCGTCTTTAAGCATAGAAGGGTAAATTAGCCCCGGGAACGGAGGGAGTGAAATGAAAATGAATATATTAAAGAAAAGATCATACATAAGTCTTTTTATTGCGGGATTACTTATGCTTACAGCCTGCGGACAGACCGCTGATATTCCGGACGAAGTTTCCGAGCCTGCAGTTCAGTATACCGAAGAAGAGATAAAGGACAGGATAAAGGATGTAGGAAGGGATTATGACGGCCTTGATGATTCGAGAGATTCAGGCTTTTCGCTCTTTGGCGGCATGACCAATGGCGCTCAAACCGATGCTTCTGTCATGTATGAAGCGGTGGCAGAAGAGAGTGATGCTATATCCGGCAGTGCTTCCAGAGAAACTGTCAGTGTTCCGATGGAACCTGCCTTGATTGATCAGCCATGGAATACCGAAGGCTATAATTCCATCACCGAATCCGGTTATGTAAATACATCCTCCAACCGTTTCTCAACTTTTGGAGCTGATGTGGATACCGCAACTTATTCAAACTTCAGACGTACCGTTTATCAGCAGTATGAATGGGACAGAGAGGGCTATTCTTACGGCGGACTTGAGCCCAGTGCGGTAAGGATTGAGGAGATGATCAATTATTTCAATTATTCCTATCCCGAAGCTGAGAACGGAGAGAAATTTTCCGTAAGCCAGACCATAGTTCCCTGCCCCTGGAATGAAGATACTCTTCTTTACAGAGTTGGAGTCAGAGCTGAGAAGGTGGATATTTCCGGCGGAAGCAATATTGTTTTCCTTGTAGATACTTCAGGTTCAATGTTCTGGAACAACGGCCTTCCTCTCGCACAGGATGCCCTTAAGACTCTTCAGGAAAGCCTTACCGAGAATGACAGAGTATCCATCGTTACATATGCAGGATCCTCGGAAGTCCTTGCAGAGGGCCTTACGGGAGATATGCACAGAGAGATCAAGAGAGCCATTAACTCCCTTGAAGCCGGTGGAAGTACCAACGGAGCAGGCGGCATCATCACAGCATATGATATTGCTGAGAAATATTTCATAGAGGGCGGCAATAACCGTGTCATCCTTTGCACTGACGGTGATTTTAATGTTGGAACTTCTTCGGAAGCAGGCCTTATCGAACTTATCGAAGAAAAGAAGGAAACGGGAGTATTCCTTTCATGCCTGGGCTTTGGAACCGGCAACTATAAAGACGACAAGATGGAAGCTTTGGCAGATCATGGCAACGGTAATTACTTCTACATTGACTGTACCGCAGAAGCTGAAAAAGCACTCAGAAACGAGCTCTGGTCAACTCTTTATACCGTAGCAAAGGATACCAAATTTCAGGTTGAGTTCAATCCCGAGACCGTTGCAGCATACAGGATCATCGGTTATGAAAACCGTCAGATGGCAGCAGAGGATTTCTCAGATGATACCAAGGATGGCGGAGAAGTAGGTTCCGGTCAGACAGTTACCATCCTTTATGAGATAGTTCCCGTAGGATCCGGCATGGATGTTCCTTCTGTTGATTCCAGATACGGTAACAATGAGGAATCATTCATCACCGGTTCTGATGAATACTGTGTCCTCAATATCAGATACAAAGAGCCCGACGGCAATACAAGCGAACTTAGAACTTATCCCGTGACTAAGGATATGTTTACCGAAGAGATGGATCTTGATACTTCCTGGGCAGCAGGCGTGGCACAGGTTGGAATGCTCTACAGAGGTTCCGACTATGCAGGAACTTCCGACTACGATGATATCGTAGACAGGCTTTCACAGGATCCCGCAGTCATGACGGATGATCTGAAGGCACAGTTCTTATACATAGTAAATATGCTGGACAAACTGGATTAATAGTTTTGAGCCGGGGAATTGAAAAATCCCCGGCTCATTTTGTGTTTATCTGCTTTCTTTTGCATCCTTTGACATTTATAATATTTCTCAAAAGAAAATAGATCGTTGAGATCAATTTAACGGCAAGGTGAATCAACATGAGAAAGAAACTGATCCTCATCAGCGGATCTCCCTGTGTAGGGAAGACCGAGGTGGGTATGAGACTTTTTGAAAGATATGAAAACAGTGCCTATCTGGACGGAGACTGGTGCTGGTGCGTCAACCCTTTTACGGTAACCGATAAGAGAGTGAGAAACGGGGACAAGAACATGTCCTTCATTCTTTCGAATTACCTCAATTCCGATTTTGAATATGTATTCTTTACCTCTGTGGTGCTTACGGATCCGGATATCAGAAAAGGGATAATCAAAAATATCTCCGCCGAAGATTTCGAGATAATAAGTTTTACCATGACCTGCTCCGAGGAAACGCTGAACGTAAGGCATTATAAAAGAGGAGATGAAGGCAGTACGAATTACTACTGGCTCCATCTTCCTCCCAATAAAAGAGATATAGTCATCGACACCGATTACATGGAGATCGAGGATATAGTCGATGAGATGATGGACTATATCGATTCCATGGATGAGTCCGAATAATACGGATCTTCAGTCGGAGATCACAAGCTCTACGGGACAGTGATCCGATCCGAGGATGTCCGTATGGATATCTGCACTGACAAGACGGTCTTTTAATTTTTCCGAGGCAACAAAATAGTCTATGCGCCATCCTGCATTGTTCTCTCTTGAGTGGAACATGTAGGACCACCAGGAGTAGATTTCTTTTCTGTCGGGATAAAAATATCTGAATGTATCTATATAGCCGCTTTCAAGGACTCGTCCGAAGGCGGCTCTTTCTTCGTCTGAAAAACCTGCGTTGTGGTGGTTCGACGAGGGATTCTTAAGATCGATCTCGTTGTGAGCCACGTTAAGATCTCCGCAGTAGATGACAGGCTTTTTCTTTTCCAGCTTCATAATATAAGAAAGAAATGCTTCTTCCCATTTCATCCTGTAATCAAGTCTGGCCAGTTCTCTCTGGGAGTTGGGGACGTATACCGTGATGAAGTAGAAATCATCGAATTCTGCGGTTATGACACGGCCTTCGTGATCATGTTCCTCAATGCCGATTCCGTATGAAACGCTGACCGGCTCTTTCCTGGTAAAGAGTGCGGTTCCGGAGTAACCTTTCTTTTCCGCATAATTCCAGTACTGGTGGTATCCTGGAAGGTCGAGTGAAAACTGCCCTTCGGAGAGTTTGGTCTCCTGAAGGCAGAAGATGTCGGCATCAAGTTTTTTGAAGGATTCGTAAAAGCCCTTGCCTGAGCAGGCTCTTAGTCCATTAACGTTCCATGAGATGAATTTCATAAGGGGTTTCCTTTCATTGATCGATATGGAGATTATACCATGCGGGCATCTGTTTATTCTGTACAATATTTGCGAAAAATAGTATAATTCAGACTCAGATGCATGATTTTATTAAGTAGTTCTCGAAGATCTATGATAAATCATTCACATTCTATTAAGGAGGCTATTACATGATTTATTCAACAGAAGTAAAAGCGATGTGTCCTGTACACCAGGGCGTTCATCACGGCGCTGCTCCCATTCCTGAAGAAGCAAAATGGGTAAAGGCAAAAGAGGTTAAGGACATTTCAGGATACACTCATGGTATCGGCTGGTGTGCTCCCCAGCAGGGATGCTGCAAACTGTCCCTCAACGTTAAGGACGGCATCATCCAGGAAGCTCTTGTTGAGACCATCGGATGCTCCGGTATGACTCATTCCGCAGCTATGGCATCAGAGATCCTTCCCGGACTCACTGTTCTTGAGGCTCTTAATACCGACCTCGTTTGCGATGCTATCAACACCGCTATACGCGAGCTCTTCCTGCAGATTGTCTATGGACGTACACAGAGCGCTTTCTCTGAGGGCGGTCTCCAGATCGGAGCAGGCCTCGAGGACCTCGGCAAGGGAACAAGATCCATGGTCGGTACAACATACGGAACTCTTGATAAGGGCCCTAGATATCTCGACCTTACTGAAGGCTATATCACACAGCTTGCCCTTGATGAGGATGATGAA
>JAEEGL010839969.1_pt1 | contig 22590 bp, 17 predicted proteins | sample 9134231 | NCBI WGS metagenome assembly JAEEGL01 (sample SAMN16246548, study PRJNA631951) | gut metagenome | biome: gut microbiome; feature: rumen; material: fiber-attached | host: Bos | place: Iran: Karaj | collected 2018-10
AAGTAGAAGATGCCGCCGTACTCCTTGTCCCAGCCGTAGTCAATCACGCGGAGGGCAATCTCCATACTCTTGTCGATGATGTCCTGCCGATGGAGCCGGATGCCCAGGTTCATCATGAACCACAGGGCCTCCAGGTCGTGGCCGGGGTTCACCCTGCGGCCCTCGAAGCAGTCTACCAGGCTGCCGTCCGGGGCCAGGTTCTCTACCATCACCCCAAGGTCCGGCTGGTAGAAGACATCGAACACCTCGTGCAGGGCTTCTTCGATGGTCTTGTCCAGCAGGGCCTTGTCTTCGATGATGGGTTCTACCTCCAGAGCCATATTGCAGATGATCATCGGGAGGGCGAAGTCTTTCATAGGTCGGGTTCCGGGGACGGCCTTGGTCCATTTCCCCTTGGGATTGCTCCGGCGCTCCAGGATGCGCTGGAAGGTCTTTCTGGCGATATCGGCATAATGCTCTTCTCCCGTAGCCACGGCCAGCTGGGCGAAAGCCATGCAGGCGAAGGTGTTGGAGAAGATGTTGTACGGGGCAATGATGGGCTTTCCTTCCCGCGTGAGGGAGAAGTAGAAGTCGTAGTTGCCGTCGTGGCCGAATTTTTCCAGGAAATCGGCCCCCTGCCTGGCGCAGGCGAGCCAGGCCTCGTTCTTCTCTACCTTATTATAGAGCATAGCGAACATCCATACCTCCCGGCCCTGCAGCCAGACGAACTTGTCGGTGTCGAATACGCTGCCGTCGCGGTTGAGGCAGGTGAAGTAACCGCCGTAGGCCAAATCTTGCGATTTGTCCAGCCAGAAGGGTAAGACGCTGCCATACAGCTCCTTACGGTAGCGCTCGGCCATTTCCTTAAAGTTGATATTTGTCATGGTAATACTGAATTATTGTCGGTTTGAGTTTATAGTGCGCGTACAAAATTACAAATAAAAATTAAATAAGCAAGAGTTTTTAACGGTTTATTAAAAACAAAGAGATTATTTTTAACGTATTATTGCAAAAATTTGACGGAGAACCAAATATTCCTTATATTTGTCAAAATCGACGTCGCATGGAAACCCTGCTGAATAATATCCACGGTCGCTACGCGTCCGAAAAGAAAACCATCCTGGCCCTTTGTTCCAGTCACGAGAGCTATTCCATTACAGATCTGGCCAAGGAACTGGGGACCAGCATCCCCAAGGTAACGCGCATAGTGACGGAAATGATCCAGGAAGGATTCCTGGTAGAGACCGGCAAGCTGGAATCGGCCACCGGCCGTCGTCCCAGCCTGTATGGCCTCAATCCCCACGCCGGCTCGTTCGTGGGCGTAGATGTGGGGCGGGATTCCCTCATCGTCGCCGTTACCAACTTTTCCGGCCGGGTGACGCGTGTGCTGGAGGATATTCCTTTCCGCCTGCAGAATACGGAAGATTCCGTATCGGCCTTCTGTGCCACTGTTCTGGAGAACTTGGAAAAGGCGGGCGTGAAGAAGGAGCAGATCCGGGGATACGGGGTAAACCTGACGGGCCGCGTCAATCACCGCACCGGCTACAGCTATTCCTATTTTATGGGAGAGGAGAAGCCGATGTCCCAGCTGCTGGAAAAGGGCTTCGGGCACGCTGTGGTGGTGGAGAACGACTCCCGTGCGATGGCTTACGGAGAATATATGAGCAGTTTCCCCGGTACGGAGGGCAATATCCTCTTCCTGAACGTGGGCTGGGGCCTGGGTATGGGAATGGTGATGGACGGAAAGCTGTATTACGGAAAGTCCGGCTTCTCCGGAGAGGTGGGCCATTTTCCGCTGCTGGACAACAACTGCGTGTGCCAGTGCGGCAAGGTGGGCTGTCTGGAGACGGGGGCTTCCGGCAGTGCGCTGCACCGGCTGGTGATGGAAAAACTGAAGGAAGGGAGGTCTTCCCTCCTTTCACCCCTTTATAAGGAAGAAGGAAAGGATATTCCCCTGGAGAGCATTCTGGATGCGGTGGAGCGGGAGGATGTCCTTTGCATAGAGTGCGTGGAGCAGATTGGCGCCACGCTGGGCCGGGCGGTGGCCGGGCTCATCAACATCTTCAATCCGGATATGGTGGTTGTGGGCGGGCGCCTTTCCGTAACGGAGAGGTACCTGATGCCTCCGCTGAGGGGAGCCGTCAACCGGCTTTCCCTGAATCTGGTGAACAGCGACACGGTCATCAAGGTGTCCCGGCTGGGCAAATCGGCCGGTGCCATCGGCGCCAGCCTCCTTAGTAAGAATTTGTTATTGAATGAAATAGCTTAATTTATGGAAAACCGTCGTTCATTTCTGAAAAAAGGTGCCCTGGCCGCCGCCGCTGCACCGCTGCTGGCATCGGCCTGCAAAAACGAAACTCCCAAAGACAAGTATGGCATTGAGCTGGATCCTTCCGTGAAGTCCCAACTCATTGTCCCCAAGGGAAATGCGCTTCCCATCACGGGAACGTTCCTGGACGAGATTTCGCACGATATTCCCCACCAGAACTGGGGAGAGGCGGAATGGGACCGGGACTTCCGCTATATGAAGGATATGGGAATCGATACCGTCATCGATATCCGCTGCGGATACCGCAAGTTCATCACCTATCCTTCCAAGTATCTGTTGGGGAAGGGCTGCTATATGCCTTCCGTAGACCTTATAGATATGTTTTGCCGCCTGGCGCAGAAGTACGGGATGAAGTTCTGGCTGGGCCTGTACGACAGCGGAAAATACTGGGACACCGGCGATATGTCCTACGAGGTGGAGGCCAACAAGTACGTGATTGACGAGATTTGGGAAAACTACGGCTCCAAATACAAAAGCTTCGGTGGCTGGTACATCTCCGGAGAGATTTCCCGTGCCACCAAGGGCGCCATCGAGAGTTTCCGGGCCCTGGGCCGGCAGTGCAAGGAGGTTTCCGGCGGTCTTCCCACCTTCATCTCTCCCTGGATAGACGGCAAGAAGGCCGTGGATGCCGCCAGCGGCTCCCTCACGCGGGCCCAGGCCGTGTCCGTGGAGCAGCACGAGAAGGAGTGGAACGAGATTTTCGACGGCATTCACGAGTACGTGGACGCCTGCGCCTTCCAGGACGGCCACATTGACTACGACGAGCTGGACGCCTTCTTCTCCGTGAACAAGAAACTGGCCGACAAGTACGGAATGCAGTGCTGGACCAATGCCGAGAGCTTCGACCGGGATATGCCCATCCGCTTCCTGCCCATCAAGTTTGACAAGCTTCGGATGAAGCTGGAAGCCGCGGGCCGATGCGGCTACGACAAGGCCATCACCTTCGAGTTCTCCCACTTCATGAGCCCCCAAAGTGCCTACGCCCAGGCCGGTCATCTGTACGACCGGTATAGGGAGTATTTTGGAATCTAGACGGTTTCATTTTACTAATTCATAATTTTCCCTATTGGGGTCGAGAAAGCCCCAATAGGGATTAAATTTTGCGTAGACGCTAAAAAAATAGGGTTTTTCTTGCAACCTTGTTGCAAAAAAATTATTTTTGCGAAACGAAACAAGGAGACTAAAACTCACAACCTATACTACTATTAATTAACCAACTTTATTTATGTCTCTTCAAAAAAACCTTATGGCACGCGTAGCGGCAGTGTTCGCTATGCTGCTTGTCTGTGCAAGCCTTTTCGCACAGAACGTTACTGTGAAGGGAACGGTCAAGGATTCGAACGGAGAGCCCATCGTGGGAGCTGGCGTTCTGATCAAGGGGACACAGACCGGTGTCACTACCGATATTGATGGTAATTATTCCATCAATGTCCCCGCCAATGCAACGCTGCGCTTTACTGCGCTCAGCTATGCAGACCAGGAAGTTCCCGTCAGAGGTCGCGCCAACATCAGCGTAACGCTGAATGAGGATGCGGAGCGCCTGAAGGAAGCCACGGTTACCGCCGAGTTCGGTATGAAACGTGTGGCTCGTTCCGTAGGTGCTTCTGTCCAGAGCGTGAAGGCCCAGGAAATTGCCGAGTCTGGCCGTGAGAGTTTCGTAGATGCTCTCCAGGGCCGTGTCTCCGGTATGACCATCACCTCTACCGGTGGTGCTCCGGGTTCCTCCACTTCCGTAATCCTGCGTTCCGCCACCTCCATCTCCGGTAACAACCAGCCGCTGTATGTTGTGGATGGTGTTCCTATCAATAACAACACCCTTAGTACTCAGACCGATTTCGCTTACGATGATGCTGTGAACAGCTATGGTATGGACTTCTCCTCCCGTGGTAACGATATTAACCCGGAAGACATCGAGTCTATGACCATCCTGAAGGGTGCCGCCGCTGCTGCTCTGTACGGTTCTGACGCTTCCAACGGTGCTATCATCATCACCACCAAGAAGGGCTCGGCCGGCAAGGGTAAGGTTTCCTACAGCAACTCTTTCCGCTGGGATATGCCCCATGGTCTCCCTGAAATCCAGACCAAGTATGCTAACGGTGCATATGGTACCACTAACTATTACTATACTTCCCGTTACGGTGGCCTATACCCGGAAGGCATGAAGCTATATGACAATATGAGCGCTCTCCTACAGACCGGTTTCTCCCAGAACCACAATGTTTCCGTGGAAGGTGGTACCGACAAGATTACTGTTCGTGGTGCTGCTTCTATCACTGATCAGAAAGGTGTGATCAAGACCACTGATTATCAGCGTATCAACGTTACGTTGAGCGGCCGTGCTCAGGTAACCAAGTGGCTGGCATTTGACGCCTCTATGCAGTACATGAAGACAGGTAACACCAAGGCTGAAAAAGGTCTTTATGGTGTTCTGTACCGCGCTTCCCGCTGGCCCCTGAACGATGATATGACCAACTATATCAACCCAGATGGCACCATGAGCCGTCCTGCGTTGTATACGGATACCGACCTTCTGAACCCGATGTTTGCTCTGCATAAAAACTACAACCACGACGACATCGACCGTATGGTCGCTTCCTTCAATGCAAATATTACCCCCACTAAGCACACCTTTATCCGCGCTACTTATGGTATGGACTTCTCCGTGGGAGAATACAAAGTATATACCCATCCGTACTATGGAAATCCCACCAGCTCATCATATGGAAAGGGTTCCTTGAACTATTCAAAGCCTACGTATCGTGACCAGACTATTGATGTTTTGGCCGGTTATAACAACCAGTGGGGTAAGTTTACCTTCTCTGCTCAGGTAGGTTATCACCAGAAGGAAAATGCCCAGAAAGTCTTCTCTATCTATGGATCCAACTTCCAGGTGATTGACTTCTACAGTGTTTCCAACTGCGACCCCAAGACAATCCAGTCCCGTACCAAGACCACCATGCGTCGCATCCAGGCTATTTCCGCCCAGGCCGAACTGGGCTTCAACAACATGGCCTTCCTGACGCTCCGTGCCCGTAACGACTGGTCCTCCACCCTCCCCGTGGACAACAACCACTACTTCTATCCGGCTGTTGAGGCTTCCTTCGTGGCTACCGAGCTTCCTTTTATGCAGGAGCAGGATGTGGTTTCTTACCTGAAACTTCGTGGCGCAATCGCTCAGGTAGGTAAGGATGCTGCCCCGCTTTCCATCTATCCCGCCCTTGAGGCCACGGAGGACTACGGCGGCGGTTTCCGTTATGGATACACTGGTCCTAACCCGCAGCTCAAGCCCGAGATGACCACTTCCTATGAAATCGGTTTCGAAGGACGCTTCTTCAACGACCGCGTGAATGCCGACTTCACTTACTTCTGGACCAGGTGCCAAAACCAGTATATCACTGCTTTCCGCCTGTCCTACGCCACCGGCTTCGTGCTCAATAATATGAATGTGGGTACCTTCACCACCCGTGGTTGGGAATTCCACATCGATGCCGATATCCTCCGTCTTGGCAACGGCCTCCGCTGGAACCTGGGTCTCAATATGGATCACAGTACCTCTTGCGTGACTGAGCTTCCGGAGAACGTGTCTGAGTACTACAACGCCTACACCTGGGTGTCCGGTAACCTCCGTAACGGTATCTCCGTGGGCAATCCTATTACCACTATGACGGGTCGTGGCTACGAGCGCAATGAAAAAGGTGATGTTCTCATCAGCCCTTCCACGGGTCTTCCTCTGGTAAGTTCTCAGTGGACTATCATGGGTGACCGTGAGCCCAAGCTCAAGTTCGGTCTCACCACCAGCCTTTCTTGGAAGAACTTCCGCCTCAGTGCTGTTGCTTCCGGCCGTTTTGGTGCTACTGTTGTGAATGGTACCATGCGTGACCTCATGGGCACTGGTTCCTCTTGGGAATCTGTTGCGCTTCGTGAGAACCGCAATCCCGTTATCTTTAAGGGTGTTGTGAAGGATGGCAAGGAAAACTCCGCCAATCCCACTATCAACACCATTGCTGCTGACTTCAGCAACTATGGCTCTACCACGTACACTGGTACCGACGAAGATTGGCTGGAGAAGGGCGTGAATTACCTGCGCCTCTCCGAGGTTCGTCTTTCCTACACCGTTCCGCAGAAATGGCTCAAGAATGCTACTGCCGGTTTCCTTTCCGCTGCCAGCGTTTGGGTAAAGGGTACTGACCTCGTGACCCTCACCAACTACTCTGGTATCGACGTTGTTTGTAACTCCAACTCCGCCTCCCTGGGCGGTTCCGGTGGCGTGGGTATCGACCTCTGGGGCTTCCCCAGCCCCCGTGGCGTTGCCTTTGGTTTCAATCTGACCTTCTAATTGCGCGCGACCATGAAAAAAATTATAACTTCTATTCTTCTTGTCGCAGCCTTGTTTAATTTTACTGGCTGCCAGAAATATCTGGATGTCAACAGAAATACCGATGCTCCAGACGAGATTGAGGCCGTACTGTATCTTCCCGGTATCCTCTCTGCCTATCAGGGCATGTATTGGGACATTCGTGCTTTGGGCCCTCTCACTCAGATGATGGCCACCAATAACTACACTACTTTTGCTCAGAACTATTATTCTGCTGGTTCTGACGCCGGTGGAGAAATCTGGCGTATGAACTACTGGCTGCAGGGTAAGAACCTGGAAAACATGATTACTCTTTCCGAGGCCGATGGCGCATGGACGCTCGCCGGTATCGGTTATGCCATCAAGGCTTTCTCTTGGGACGCTCTTACCAAGTATCATGGTGAGGCTCCCTTGAAGCAGGCTTATGTTCAGGGCCTTCTTTCCCATGATTATGATTCTCAGGAAGAAATTATGGCTCAGGCTCGTGATTGGGCAAAGACGGCCATCGAGTATCTTGCCAAGGATGATGAATTCGACTATGGCTCTTATCTGAAGTCTGGTGATATCGTGTATGGTGGAGACAAAGCCAAATGGACCAAGTTTGCCCATTCTGTGATTGTCTCAGACCTGGCAGCATTGTCTCGCAAAAAGGACTTTGCCGAAAAGTATGCTCCTGAACTCATTGAGCATGCTGCTCTTGCCATTGATACCAACGACTCCAACTTTGCAGTGAAGCGTGGTGGCGGCGGTGCAGATGCACAGTTTAGTGCCTACAACAACTTCTGGGGCACCTACCGTGGTAATCTGTCTTATACCTCCAGCAGCACGCATTATTGGTATGTGCAGTCTGACTACATCGTCGAACTCATGACCGGTACCGTCCCGGAGTACGATGAGGCTACTGGCGAGCGTGTAGACAACGATCCTAACTCCAAAGTGCCCAAGCGCCTGTGGAAGCTTGCAGAGCCTCAGATCATCTGCGATACGCTTCCCGATGCCGGTCACTTTGATCCCCGCGTAGCGGCCAAGCTCACCACGGCTGATGCTAGTAAGTACTTTGACGAGACCAAGGATAAGGATGCCATTAAGGCCTATGGCTACGTTGGTGGTTCTTTCACCTCTCAGGCAGGCCCTACCGGAGCCACTACTCCCACGCTCTATGGTTATCGTACCGTCTCCGCTACCACGGCTGTAGAAGGATCCGGTCGTTGGCTCTTCCGTGATGATGCTCCTTATATCCTTTTGACGGCTTCTGAGATTCAGTTTGAATTGGCTGAGGCTTACTTCGTGACAAACAGAAAGGCCGAGGCATTGGCTGCTTTCAAAAAGGGTATTGAATTGGATATGGCCTTCACGGCTAGTTATCTGAATCCTGGCGGTGTCTTGATGGATGACAAAGGTGAGAAGGTGGCCGGAGGTTCCCTCCCCGGCGGTAGTATGATAGACCGTAACACCTTCAATGACCTGGCTACAGAGTACCTGAATGGCCCTTATGTGGACGGAATCACTGCTGGCAGTCTTACCCTCTCTCACATCATGATGCAGAAGTATGTGGCTCTGTGGCCTTGGGGCGCTCTGGAAGCCTGGACCGACCTCCGCAAGTACCACTACGACATCAATTACACCGGCGAATACCCCACTAAGGGTAATGGCTGGGATGTCTCCACCATCGAACAGAAATGGGATACCAATCCCAACAAGGTTTATAAGGGCTTTTATCTGCAGCCTGCGCAGGTTGAGTATCGCAAGACCCGTTACAATGTACGTAACGAAGGCTCTCCTTGCTACCGCGTGCGTCCCCGTTACAATTCTGAGTACATGTGGAATATGAATTCCTTGAAGACTCTGAAGCCTATTTCGGGTGCTGCTGACAACTACCATTGCTCTATTCCTTGGTTTGCCTATCCCGGTGATATGCCGGAATCTCTGTAATGCTTTAATTTCAGTAGATTATGAAAAACGCTAAATATTTACTGCTTACATTGATCGCCGCCTGCGCTGTGATTGGCTGCGAGAAGCATTCCCTCTCCTATGCTCCTTTTGATCTGGTCGGAGACAAGGCCATGTTCCAGATTTGCTATGTGGAGCCCCTTACAGTCAATACCGCGAATGGTATCGATTCCGTTTTCGTGAACAATGTTATGGTGGCTGGAGCCAACGGCGCAGGACAGCTGGCTGTGAAAGGAACTTATCCTTATGGCCCTTCCGGCGCTACCGGAACTTTCTTCACTACCAACGCAGGTGTTAATAACATCAAATTCTACAGGAAAGGAAACCTGGTGTACGACAAGGATATCACCCTGAATAAGGGACATCAGAAAGTATTTGTTTACAAACTTGATGCAGACCCTGTGATTCTCGATAACTTGTATCCGTATTCTAAGAATCCCAACCAGCCGACTGTTGGAACGTTTGATACGGATTCTGTTGCCACTATCCGTTTCTACAACTTTGTGTTTAATGGTAATGCCAATACGCCTTATCCTGGTAAGGTAAAATACCAGTGGAGAGACAATACCGGCAAAAAGAATCCTGAGACCAACGATTACTATTGGCATGACTTGGGTGACTACGTGGGCTTCGGCGAGGCTACGGAAAGAGTCCCCGTCATCATTAATAAGTCCGTTTATAACTCTTCAGGTTACAACACGCTTCGTTTCCATTGCATCGACGAAAATGGTAAGGAGGTAGCAGGCTCCACCGACTATTGGACCACATATATTGGTCGCGTAGTAGACCACGTATTCTGGGGCGTTCTGGGAGGATCTCCTAAGGCAGCTTATATCCAGTCTTGCAGTCTTGGAGCAAATTACTAGTATGAAAAAGCTTGTATTAATTGCAGCTTTTGTACTTTGCGCACTTCCCCTCTTTGGACAGAAGCTGTCCAAGGAGGAGAAGGCCGCAGAGGCACAGGCTCGCTATGAGGCTGCCCTGGCGGCTCTTAACGCCAATGCATGGGTGCTTGTTCCCAGCGAGTATACCAATCCTGACGGTGAGGTGGAAAGCAACGATAATAACAGTTTCTTCCTTTCCTATGAAGGAGAGAATGTATTCGGTTACGGCCGCTTTATTACGGACAACGGGGAGAACAATATCGGTGAAGCTACCAAATATGAGGTGAATGTGGACAAGAAGGGTAACGTTAAGGTTATCATGTCTGTCCTGGGCCGCAGATGGAAAGGTACCTACAAGATTTCCATGCGCAGGGGAGACAATGAGGCCGATGTCATTTTTACCCCCGGAGGAAATGGCACCACTCGCCGTTTCCATGGCCCCATCGTCCCGCTCGCCCAGGCCAGTTACAACAAGCGCGCGAATCCCATCTAAGGCCATCGGCCCTATACTACTCCATTCAGGCGACCCTCCCCGGGCCGCCTGTTTTTTACGGCTCAATAGTTTTCCCTTAGCCAGATGTCCAAGTATTTGTCAGTGACGAAATACTGCTTGTCATCCTTCTCTACCCTATAGCTGATAAGCTGATCGTCCAAAAGTGAAGCTAACGCTTTTTGTACAGAACTGGGAGACCCCAGGGCGTGTTTCTTGACGAAGGCTCCGGAGGTCGGATGCTCGGCTATTCTGTCCCTTGCGATGGCCGCTAACGTTTGTTTTTGAGCCAGCGTCAGTTTGCCAATAATTTCTTTGTAGGTATGGCTGTTCTCTTCCAGGATGTTGGCTAAGGTATTGACAATTGTCTCCTGATTAAGCGTCTCCCCTTTATCGAAGGCAAAAATGTCATGGAAGATATTGTGCATGTAAAAAGTATAACCATCTAACAAATCATAGCAATAAGCAACAGCCTCCTGCGGCATTATCTTCCCTGCCCGGCCGAATTGGCAAACGACGAAATCGATGTACCGGTCCTTGGGTATCCTGTTCAGAAAAACAGGCTTGGAGCTATTGTAGAATGGCTTTGCGTAGGATTGGAACATCTGCTCCAAAATATGTCTGTCACTTCCCGAGAAAATGAAGTGGCAGTTGTTCATTTTTTGAATATGGGAGCGCAGCAGTTCCTCCACCATTTTATCCTGGTATTTGGCAATCTGTTGAAACTCGTCTATGGCGAAGATGCAGGGCTTGTCGGCCTGTTCCAAATAGGAGAATATCTCTTCGAGAGTAAGCTCCGGAGAGTGAATATCTCCCAACTGGAGTTTAGCTAAAGGCACGCCTGTAACCGGGTCTATGCTGAAACCGGCCGCCAAAGATTTGACCGTTGAGAAGAACAGATTCCACGTACGTTTTTCCTGGGGAACCAGCGTGCTATAAATCTCCTTCCCCATAAAAAAGGCCATTTCCCGAAGTGACGAAGTAGCATACAAGTCCACATAAAAAGTGTAATACCTCCCTTTCACACGGTTTTGTTCGAAGATGTGCCGGATGAGCTGCGTTTTGCCCATTCTTCTATATGCCGTCAGGAGCACATTACTCTGGTTCTCAAGCAGAGTAATGATTTTGTCAGTTTCCTTTTCCCTGTCGCAAAAGTATTCCTCCGGGATGGTCCCGGTAATGTAGAAAGGATTCTCCATAACGCATATTTTTTTGCAAAGATAATCGAATCCTACCAATTATCCAAATCGGATAATCCAAAATGGATAATTATGGTGGGGCTATAACTCCCCGGACCGTCTGATTTGTTTTTATTCCAAACCTTTTGTAGATTTGCAAAGTATGAAAAGGGAAACCAGGCAGTTGATAGAGAAATTGCGAGAAGTCCTCGCCAATGAGCCAGTCAAAAAGGCATGGCTTTTTGGTTCTTACGCCCGTGAACAGGAAGGACCGGACAGTGACTTGGATCTGTTGGTGGAAATGGCTCCCAACAATTTGACCATCCTTGGTTTCCTTGGTATTCAAACTCGTCTAGAGAAGGCTACCAACACAACAGTAGACTTGATTGAGGATGAATGTCTCGAAGATTTCGCCCGCGAATCGGCTAATCAAGACAAGATACTCATTTATGAATCAGCCTGATTGGAAGCTAGTCCTTGAAAGGATTCTGGAAAATATTAACAATATTGAAACGCTGTTGACAACAACAACGGAAATGTCCTTTTTAACCGATTTGAAAGATTATAACGCCATTTGTTTGGAGTTCATTCAGATTGGAGAAAAGGTTAATCTGTTAACAGAGTCCTTCTATGAAGAGCATCCGGAGGTCCCCTGGCATGAGCTTTATGGACTCCGTAACCGTATAGTCCATGGCTATGATAAAGTCAAGAAGAGCATCATTTGGGCAACGATTGTACAAGACCTTCCCAATATTAAAAAGCAGATAGAGAATATCCTTTCGCAGTAACTTCAACAGGCGACCCTCCCCGGGCCGCCTGTTTTTGCAAGAATTTCCGTATCTTTGGCTATGCGAAAACTGTTTGTCATAGCGGCGGCGTGCCTCATGGCCCTTCAGGCGCAGGCCGAGGGCTGGGTGCGCATCAATCAGCTGGGCTATCTGCCCCATGCCACCAAGGTGGCGGTGTACATGGGCTCTCAAGAGCCGGAAGACTTTGAGATCATTGATGTTTATACCGGGCAGACGGTGTTTAGGGCTGCAGCAAAAGCCACCGGCCCGTTGGGGCAGATGGCGGCCACCGCCAGGCTGGATTTCAGCGCCGTCCGGGTGCCCGGAGCATACCGCATAAGGACAAAGGATGCAGAAAGCGAGACCTTTCCCATCGGCCCGCAGGTGTATGACGGCGCGGCGGATTTTGTCCTTAATTATATGCGTCAGCAGCGCTGCGGCTGGAATCCTTTCCTGAAAGACAGCTGCCACACCAGGGACGCCATCATAATCTACCACCCCACCAAAAGCGGGCAGCACCTGGATGTGCGGGGCGGCTGGCACGACGCTTCCGACTGCCTCCAGTATACCACCACCACGGCCAATGCCATCTACCAGATGGCCTATGCCTTCGAGCGCAATCCGCAGGCTTTTGGAGACGCTTACGGAACGGACGGCACCCCTGGGGCCAATGGCATTCCAGACATTGTGGACGAGATACGCTGGGGCTTGGACTGGCTGGACAGAATGAACCCGGAGCCGGGGGAGTACTACAACCAGTTGGCCGATGACCGGGACCACGTGGGAATGCGCCGTCCTCCGGAAGACCAGGCAGACTACGGCTGGGGCAAAGGAGGTGCCCGTCCGGTCTATTATTGCACCGGCAAGCCCCAGCAGCAGGGCCGTCACGGTGGTGTGAACAAAACCACCGGCAAGGCCTCCGTCGTGGGCAAGTATGCCTCCTGCTTTTCCATCGGCAGCCGCGTGCTGGCTCCCTATTACCCGGAACTGGCGGCGCGCATTGCGGAAAAGGCGGCCGATGCGTGGCAGACTGGCAAGGACTATCCCGGCTTCCACCAGACGGCTTCCGTCGTGAGTCCCTATATCTATGAGGAAACCAACTGGGTGGACGATATGGAACTGGCCGGCGTGGAAATGTACCGCCTCACGGGAGAGCGGAAGTACCTTCTGGAGGCCGTGGAGTATGGCAGGCAGGAACCTGTTACGCCCTGGATGGGGGCCGACAGCGCCCGCCACTATCAGTGGTATCCTTTTATGAATATGGGCCACGTGTACCTGGCGGCCGAAGGCAGGGAAGAGTTCATCCGCAACCTCCGCAGCGGCATCGCCCGCGTGCAGGATCGGGCGAAGGGGAGTCCCTTCCTCTACGGCATTCCCGGTATCTGGTGCTCCAACAATCTTACATCGGCCCTTCTGTCCCAGTGCATCCTGTACAGGCAGATTACCGGAGACTGCACCTTCCAGGAAATGGAAGGCTCGCTGCGGGACTGGCTCTTCGGCTGCAATCCCTGGGGCGTGAGTATGATTGTGGAACTGCCCCGTGGCGGCACTTATCCGCAACAGCCTCATTCCTTTATCATCAATTACAAGTTGGGCAACACCACGGGCGGCCTGGTGGACGGTCCGGTATACAGCACCATCTTTAATTCGCTGATAGGCATCTCCACCGAGGGCGGCAACAACTACGAGCCGTTCCAGCCCGGCAAAATAGTCTACCACGATTCCACGCACGACTACTCCACCAACGAGCCCACGATGGACGGCACCGCCAGCCTCACTTTCCCCCTGTCGGCTTATCAGATGGAAGGACGGCGGGAAGCGGGGAAGAATGTGCTTTTCCAGGGCGGCATCGTGCGAACGGATCCTTCGAAAAAGCGCATTTCGCTGGTGTTTACGGCGGCCGATAAGGCCGATGGGGCCGCGTCCATCCGGGAGACGCTTCGCCGTTCCGGCATCCGCGGTGCCTTCTTTTTTACCGGTGAATTCTTCGGGAAATACCCGCAGGTAGTGAAGGATTTGCTCTCCGATGGCCACTATGTGGGAAGTCACAGCTACGGTCACCTGCTGTACAGCCCTTGGGAAAACCGGAATGCGCTTCTTGTTACCCGCGAGGAGTTCGAGGCTGATATCCGCCGCAGTTTCGAGGTGATGGCCCCTTTTGGGATCACACCGGCATCGGCCCCTCTCTTTATGCCGCCTTACGAGTATTACAACGCCACCATTGCCTCCTGGGCACGCTCTATGGGCCTGCAGGTGGTCAATTACACCAGCGGGACCTATACCAACGGAGACTACACCACGCCCGATATGAAAGGCTACCTCAGCAGTCAGTTCATTATGGACAAGGTGCTTTCCCTGGAGAAATCCCGGGGCCTGAACGGGTATATCCTGCTCATCCACCTGGGCACCGGGGACGCACGGAAGGATAAATTCTACACCCGTCTGCCGGAGCTCATCCGCATCCTGCGCCGTCGTGGCTATGAGTTTGTCCCTCTTGCAGAAGCCTGCAAATAATTTTTGCAGTTTCTTAAAAAGTTCTTATCTTTGCAGTCCCGTTTTTTCGGGACTTAAGTCTGGAGAGATGCTCGAGTGGCTTAAGAGGCACGCCTGGAAAGCGTGTATACTCCAAAAGGGTATCCCGAGTTCGAATCTCGGTCTCTCCGCCAAAATGCCTTCTACAGTATTGTAGGAGGCATTTACTTCAATATGTCTAACCTCATGCATAGAATCAGTTTGGTCCTGACCGGGATGTTGGTCCTCGGCCTGCCGGTGCAGGCACAGTCTGCCCGGAAGGAAGCCGTCAAGAAAACGGTTATCAAGTATTGGAACAAAATCCATGAGCCCAAGGCCTATCTGGATTCTGAGCGGGTTTACCAACCGGGACGCTTCTGGAGCGTGCAGGCCGGCTACGAGATGCGGTCTGTGGGAACCAGCGTGAGGAGTGAAAATGTCCAGTTCCAGGATCAGGCCTACGATTTTACGTTGGAGCAGCGCCTGAAGGACCGTGCTGCGCACGAAGTGGGCCTGAAAATAGGTTATGGCGGTATCTCGCTGGGCCTTTCGCACGAGGTGGGCCGAAAGGAAGGGGCCAGCAAAAGCATTTCTCTGGCCTACGAAAACACCTTCTGGGGGGCCTCCTTCCGTTATTCACGCTACTCCAGTCAGGTGGAGGGCTTTATGGATTTGAAAATTCCCGGAAGCTCCCACATAGACGCCCACACTCCCTTTCTGTCCACAGAACCCGGAGAGATGGTGAATGTCATTGTGGACGGGTATTATGCCTTCAACCGGAAAAAGTTCTCCTATACGGCCGCCTTTGACGGGAAAACCCTTCAGAGAAAGTCTACCGGGTCCTGGATTGTGGGCGCCAAGTATATGCAGGGCGGCTTTACCGTCAACCCCAAGGACAACATCATTCTGAGCGTATCCCAGGGCATCGGCAAGTACTCTACTTACCAGTTCTCCCTGGGCGGAGGCTATTCCTTCAACTGGGTGTTGTTCCACCGGGATCCGGAAACCAGCCGAGACCTGGCCCGCCTGAGCAATCTCACCATCAACCTGACGGCTATGCCTATGCTCACGGTGTTCAACCGCACCGAAACCGCCCGGTACAAACAGACAGAGAGCTTCGTGTATACGGACGAGAATGCCGTAAAGGTGGCTATGATGGGAAACATCCAGCCCAATTTCATCGCCCGTGCTGCGCTTAACTGGACGGCGGGGCATTTCTTCCTGAATCTTTGGTCAGATTACTGCGTATTCCGTTTCTACAACGAAAAGCGCAGTTTCGACGCCGGCAAGGATATGGTCTCCGAGATGGCCCAGAGCGGAAAATTCACCCACTTCCGCGTGAATTTCTCCCTCAGTTACCGATTCTAAGGCGATTTTTTAGCTATCTTTGCACTCCAATATTGTGAGATATGGAAATCAAATTGCAACGTAAAGACATCCCGGTCCTTCTTCTGACCGGTTACCTGGGAAGCGGAAAGACCACCCTTCTGAACCGCATCCTTACCAATAAGAAAGGAATCAAATTCGCCGTCATCGTGAACGATATCGGCGAGGTGAATATAGACGCCGACCTGGTGGAAAAAGGCGGTATCGTGGGCTCGACGGACGACAGCCTGGTAGCCCTGCAGAACGGCTGCATCTGCTGCACCCTCAAGATGGACCTGGTGGCCCAGCTTTCGGACCTGGTCCAAACCCAGAAGTTCGACTACATCGTGATTGAGGCCAGCGGCATCTGCGAGCCGGCCCCCATCGCCCAGACCATCAGCACGATGCCGGCCCTGGCCCCCCAGGCCGTTCGCAGCGGTGCCCCTTACGTAGACTGCATCGCCACCGTGGTGGATGCCCTCCGGATGAAGGACGAGTTCGAAAGCGGCGTCGCCCTGCAGAAAGAAGACATCGGCGAAGACGATCTGGAGCGCCTGGTAATCGAGCAGATCGAGTTCTGCAACATCGTGCTGCTGAACAAGGCGGCCGATGTTACCCCCGAGGAACTGGGCAAGCTCAAGGGCATTGTGAAGTCCATCAACCCCGGTGCCAAAGTGCTGGAGTGCAATTACGGAGACGTAGACCTGGACGAACTCATCTTCACCGGTATGTTCGATTTTGACGCCGTGGCCACATCGGCCGCCTGGATCGCCGCCATCGAAGGGGAGGACGAGGAGGAAGAGGCCGAAGGCGAAGCCCTGGAGTACGGCATAGACACCTATGTCTATACCCGCCGTCCGGCCCTGGATCTGAACAAGTTCGACCATATGGTGGCCACCAAATGGCCCAAGAACATCATCCGCGCCAAGGGCCTGTGCTATTTCTCCGACGACATAGACAAGTGCTATCTCTTTGAGCAGGCTGGCAAGCAGAAGAGCGTCAAGGACTGCGGCCTGTGGTTTGCCACAATGCCGGAGGACGAGCTCCAGGCTATGATGAACCGGGACCGCAAGCTGAGGCAGGACTGGGATCCGGAGTACGGAGACCGTATGCAGAAGATTGTATTTATCGGCCAGAATCTTGACAAGAAGGCCCTGGAACAGCTGATGGATAGCTGCCTGGCAGAATAATTCACCCTCCCTCCGGCAACAGAGGGATATAAAAGTAGGGAAGGAACAAAAGAACGGGTCTTGCTGTCTCAGCAGGACCCGTTCCCATTCTAACCTAAAAACTTAACCTATTAAAAAACTATTCGGTTTTCTTAAGAACAAATACTGTGCCGAATTAGTTGTTGTTAAGCTCTTTGTTGGGCTTTATAGATAAAATTCTGATTTCCTTCAAGGGACGGTCCAGATGATCCGTGGGCTGGGCGGCGATTTTGTCAATCACGTGCAGGCCGGCGATGGTTTCTCCAAAGACAGTATACTCCCCATCCAGGTGAACGCAGTGCTCCGGATCCTGGACCAGGTAGAACTGGGAGCCGGAAGACTCCTTGAAGGGGTTGGCCAGGTCTCCCTGACGGGCGGCGGCGAGGGCCCCTTTCACGTGCCGGTGCAGGGGATTGCCATCGGCATCCCGCATCTCGGCCTTGATGGTATAGCTGGGGCCGCCTTCTCCCCAGCGGGCGACCAGGGATGTGTCCCGGGTGAAGGGGTCTCCTCCCTGGATCATAAAGCCGTTGATGACGCGGTGGAACAGCAGGTTGTCGTAGTAACCGGCCAGGGCCAGCTTGGAGAAGTTGTCCCGGTGGAGGGGGGTGTCCTTGAACAGGCGCACGCGGATGGTTCCTTCGGTGGTGACGATGTCAAACACCGGTTCTTCGGGGAGGGTGAGGGCCGCTTTGGTGGCGGCCAGGCTGTCCTGGGGCGTCAGGTCTACCGTTACCGTTTCTCCGCTGCGCGTTTTGCAGGAAAAGGCCAGGAGGCCGATGGCCAGGAGGGTATAGACAATCTTTTTCATCTTTCCGTTTTATTTTGTACAAAATTAGTAATTTTGTAAGACATATGGCAAACCCGTTGAAACAATTGGCCGGGGAGACCGCCATCTACGGCTTCAGCTCCATTCTGGCCAGGATCCTGAACTTCCTGTTCGTCCCCATCTATACCCGCACCCTTACCCAGATGCAGTACGGGGTGGTGACGGAGTTTATGGCCTACATCGCCATCCTGCAGGTGGTGCTGGTGCTGGGCCTGGAGACGGGGTGTTTCCGTTACGCCAACAAAGAAGGGGAGGACCCCCGCAAGGTTTATTCCGGCGCCCTCCTTACGGTCTTCGGCCTCAATCTGGCCTTCCTGGCCTGCATGGTGGCCTTCTCAGAGCCCTTGTCGGCCCTTATGGGGTATGCGGGCTACAAGCGCCTTATCATCTATGTGGCGGCCATCCTTTTCTGCGACAGCATCACCGCCATCCTCTTTGCCAAGTTGAGGCAGGAGCACAAGGCCGTGAAGTTTGCCGTTCTCAAAACCGTGAAAATCCTTACGGAGACGGGTGCCAACCTGGTGCTGTTCTTCGTGTGGCCCGCCCAGCCGGATTTCACGTACCCCATCTTCGCCATCCTGGTGAGTTGCGTGCTCTGCCTCCTGCTCTTTGTACCGGATGTGGTCCGGCTCAAGCTGGTGTGGGACGGAGCCCTGGTTAAAAGGATGCTGGTGTATTCGCTGCCGCTTATGATTGCGGCGCTTCCGGGCGTTGCCAACGATTTCCTGGACCGGGTGCTGTTCCGTTTCTTCGATACGTCATCGGCCCAGTGGCAGGCCACCCTGGGGGTGTACCAGGCGGCGGTGAAGCTGGCCGTCATCATGAACCTGTTCATCCAGATGTTCCGTTATGCGGCAGAGCCGTTCTTCTTCCAGCGGGCCAAAGACAAGGGCTCCAAAGAGCTTTACGCCGTGGTGATGGAGTACTTCACGGCTTTCTGCGGCCTTGTGCTGCTGGGCGTAGTGGGCTACATCGATATCATTTCGCTTCTTCTGGGAAGGGATTTCCGCGTGGGCGTGGGCGTGGTGCCCGTGATGCTTCTTAGCTATATGCTGCTGGGAATGCTGTTCAACGTCTCTATGTGGTACAAGCTCTCCGGCAAAACCAATATGGCCATCTGGATAACCCTGGCGGGCCTTCTGGTCACCATCGTGGTCAATGTGGTGTTTATGCCGCGCTTCTCCTACTGGGCATCGGCCTTCGGGCATCTGGCCAGCTATCTGGTGATGTTCGTCCTCAGCGCGTACCTGGGCTCCCGGTACTATCCCATTCCGTACAAATGGGGGCGCATCGGCCTCATCTTCCTGCTGATGGGCCTCACCTATGCCGGTCTCTATTTCTGCGGCCTCCGCGCCGGAGACGCCCTGGCGGTGAAAATGGCCGTAAATACCGGCCTGATAGGCGCCTATTGCGTAATGGCCTGGGTGCTGCTCCGCTCCCGCCCGGTTCCTCCTTCGGCATAAAAAATGGCGCAGGTCTGTCAAACCTGCGCCATAAGCATTATCGCCACAAGGGCTACCAGCTGCGGGGATTGTCCTTCAGATACTGCTCCAGCTCTTCGGGCGTGCGGGCGGGCTGGTATTCCAGGCCGATAAGGCCGCGCACATCCTTGCAGTAGTTCACGCCCATGGCGTCCAGCATAAAGAAGGTGTGGTCCAGGGAGCCGTTGAAACGGGCGAAGTCCTTGCGGTCGGCGTTGCACCACTGGATCTCCGAGAGGGCGCACATACGGGGCAGGAGCATATACTCCAGGTGTTCCGGAGTGGCGATATACTCTGTCCACAGGTTGGCCTGTACGCCCAGGATATGCGGTTGGGCTTCGGGGGTGAGGCCTTCGAAGGGCTCGTAGGAGTACACGTTCTCCACGGGCAGGAAACCGCCGATGGCGAAGGGCTCTTTGTCCCGCTCTTTGCTCTGATAGTAGTCAAAGTACATATAGCTGTTGGGCGTCATGATGGCGTCGAAGCCCTTGTTGGCAGCCTCGATACCGCCCTTCACACCTCTCCAGCTCATCACCGTGGCCCCGGGGGCAAGGTTGCCTTCCAGCACCTCGTCCCAGCCGATAATCTTGCGGCCATTGTCGTTGAGGTATTTCTGAACACGGTCTGTCACGTAGTTCTGCAGCAGGTGCTTGGCCTGGGGGCCTTTCTTGATGCCCAGCTGACGCATTCTGGCGGCGCACTTGGGGCAAACGTCCCAGGGATCCGGTCTGTTGGGCTCTGCGTCTCCTCCAAAGCACTCGTCACCGCCGATATGGATGTATTCGGAAGGGAAGATTTCCATCACTTCCTTGAGCACACCCTCCAGGAAGGTGAATACCTGGTCGTTGCCGGCGCAGAGGATGTCCTTGGCCACACCCCAGCGGGTCCAAACCTCATAGGGACCACCGGTGCAGCCCAGTTCCGGATAGGCGGTGAGGGCCGCCACCATATGACCGGGAAGGTCTATCTCCGGGATGACGGTGATGCCGCGCTCGGCCGCATAGCCCACGATTTCCTTCATCTGCTCCCGGGTATAGAAGCCGCCGTAGCGGATGCCGTCATTGGAGCTCCAGTCCTTCTTGACCACGGTACCGTTGCGCCAGGCGCCCACTTCCGTGAGTCTGGGATACGCCTTGACCTCCATCCTCCAGCCCTGGTCGTCCGTCAGGTGCCAGTGGAAGCGGTTCAGCTTATAGGTGGCCATCACATCCAGGTACCTCTTGGTTTCCTCGATGCTCCAGAAATGACGGCTGGGATCCAGGTGCATTCCGCGGTAGGCGAAGCGGGGCTGGTCCTCGATGCGGCCGCAAGGGAGCACCCAGTCGCACTGGGCCTTCGAAGAGCCGTAGATGGCCGGAGGAAGCATCTGCTTCAGCGTCTCGCAGGCATACACGAAGCCGTTCAGGGCCGATGCCTCCACGCGGACGGCCTTGGGCTGGATGTCCAGCACGTACTGCTCGGGGGCCAGGGAGGCGTTCCTGACGAAGGCGATGCCGCCGTCGGCCTGCTTGGTCTTGACGCCCGTGGCGGTCTCAAGGGCCGATACAAAGCGCTGTACAGCGGCCTTGGAGGCCTCATCCATAGCGGGATCCACGGCGATGGCCGTGCCCTTTACATTGTACGTTCCCTCGGTAAGATTTACCTCATTGGGGTAGGGAATGACGGAAAAAGCTTGCGGGACGGGCCGCTGGCAGGAAGCCAGCAGGGCGAGAGCCGCGATGAAAATGGAAATTCGTTTCATAGTAGGGTTAAAAAGTTAGCTGTGCGAAGATAGTAATTATTTGTGGTTGTATCAAGCCTGTTTCAGTACAGAAGAAGCCCCAGCGCCGCTCCGCCCAGAATCACATAAATGGGATTCACCTTGCCCCAGTAGGAGGCGATGAAGGCGGCGCAGAGCAGCACCCAGCTTTTCCAGTCCGGGAAGTTCTCGCTGACTACCTGAACAGAAGGCACCCCGCCCGTCCAGGTGGTCTTGATGATGAGGATGATGGCGGCGGCTCCGATGAGGCCCACCACGCTGGGTTTGAGCCAGCTCATCGTCCCGGCATACAACCGGCTGTTTTTGAACTTGAGGTAAAACTTGACGATGAGCAGCATGATGATAAACGACGGAAGGATGAGGGCGAGAGTGGCGGTCAGAGAGCCGCAAACGCCCAGAAGGTGGCTTCCGGTGGCGTTAAAAAGCACTTCGTACCCCACATAGGTGGCGCTGTTGATGCCGATGGGCCCCGGCGTCATCTGGGAAATGGCCACGATGTCCGTAAAGGCCGATTCGCTGATCCAGGGATGCTCCACCACCACCTGGTTCTGGATGAGGGACAGCATCGCGTAACCTCCGCCGATGGTGAAGGCGCCAATCACGAAGAAGGTCCAGGCCAGCTGGCCGATGAGCATCAGTGTTTCCATCGGCCTTCTTTATAATAGGTTATGCTGAAGCCCAGCACCAGCACACAGAGGATGATATAGACCGGCGACACGTTGAGGAAGGCCACCAGAAGCAGGGAGCCGATAGCCAGCAGCCAGTGCCAGAGGTTCTTGCAGGATTTCCGGGCCATGTTGATCATGGGAACGGCGATGAGGGAGATGACTACGGGCCGAATGCCCTTGAAGGCACGCTCCACCCAGGGGTTGTCCTTGAAGGCGGTGAAGAACATCGCGATGGCCAGAATGCCCAGGAAAGAGGGGAGGATGCTGCCCAGGGTGGCCACTACACTGCCTTTGAATCCTCTCAGCTTGTGTCCGGCGAAGATGGAAATGTTCACGGCCATCACTCCCGGCGCACTCTGGGACAGGGCAACGATGTCTGGCAGTTCCTCGTCCGAGATCCAGCCGCGGCGGCTCATTTCGGCCTGGATGAGCGGAATCATGGCGTATCCGCCTCCGATGGTGAACGCTCCTATCTTGGCGAACACCCCGAAAATCTGCCACAGTGATGCTTTCTTTTCCATAGACCACAAAGATACTGCATTTTTTTCGAAAATTTCTCCGAAAAAATTTGTCAGTTCAAAAATAGTTGCTACCTTTGCAGTCCCGTTTGAAACGAACGGGATTTTTTACGGCTCATTGACAATATTGAAAGACTAAAAGTACAAGCAAGTACCGAGAAAAAGTGTAACACTTTTTACTTTAAACGAGCGTCAGTTTCTTAATAGAAACAGCGTCAGGCAAGCTAGTCATTTAAAAAAATATACAATGAAGAGTTTGATCCTGGCTCAGGATGAACGCTAGCGGCAGGCTTAACACA
>JAEEGL011990979.1_pt1 | contig 22590 bp, 22 predicted proteins | sample 9134231 | NCBI WGS metagenome assembly JAEEGL01 (sample SAMN16246548, study PRJNA631951) | gut metagenome | biome: gut microbiome; feature: rumen; material: fiber-attached | host: Bos | place: Iran: Karaj | collected 2018-10
AAGTAAAACGAGTGTTTTGGTTGCATCATATTATTGAAGGAAAGGATAGAGGGGCTCATGCTTTGCTGGATAGTAATGAAATCATGGTAGCTGTACACGGTTCGTTTGTTGTAGATTTAGATGATACCGATAACAAAACAAGTATTCTGCTCGAAGATCCGTCAAAAGGCCTAATGATACGACCGGGCATATGGTTTCGTACACATTCTTACAAAGACGATGGAGTTTCGTTGATACTTGCTGAAGAAGCATATGCTCACGATAAATATACATACGATTACGAAGAATTTAAGAATCTACGCACCTTATGATACATTCCTTGCTTACAACTGATAATCCTATTAACAGTACCGAGTCGATTCGTCAATGGATTGAGCAGCGCAACCGCGAAGTGCAGGTTGATGTAAAGTTGATTCCATTTAGTGAGATGACGGGATGGTATGTAGATCAGGACGGTAGTTTGCGTCATAATTCCGGGCGTTTCTTCACTATCCAAGGAATCCATGTTGAAACGGACTATGGCTATAACCACTCCTGGGATCAACCCATCATCAACCAGCCAGAGATAGGTTATCTTGGCATCCTAACAAAGGTAATCAACGGAGTCCTGTACTTCCTGATGCAAGCTAAGATAGAACCGGGAAATGTAAATTGTGTACAGATTAGCCCGACTCTTCAGGCCACTAAGAGCAATTATACTCAAGTTCACAAAGGCAAGAAACCTGCCTATTTAGACTACTTTGTCAATGTAAAACCCGACCACGTACTGCTTGATCAACTTCAGAGTGAACAAGGTGCGCGTTTTCTCCGCAAACGCAACCGTAATATCATCATTAAGGTTGATGAGGAGGTAGAAGTGTTACCCGATTTTCGCTGGATGACCCTTGGACAGATTAAAGAGTTTATGCACCATGACAATATGGTGAACATGGATACTCGCACAGTGTTGTCAGGAATAGAATACATTGATTATATTACGCCACTGACTAATTTGGAAAACCTTTCTGATTTCGGTCGTGATATGTTAAAGTCTGCTCGAACCCCAGAGGGCATTCACTCTATGGGTCAGATTCTCTCATGGCTTTCAGGTTTGAAATCGCGTTATGATTTGTTTGTGAGCAACAAGCCCATTGACCAGTTGGAAGGATGGCATCGTTCTGAGACGGAGATAGCCAACAACGATGGAAAGTATTTCCGCATCATTGGTGTCAACGTAAGCATATCCAACAGAGAAGTTACCAGTTGGTGCCAACCGCTTGTTCAGCCATTACAGCAAGGATTATGTGCTTTTATTGTACGCAAGATAGGAGGCATCTATCACTTTTTGGTTCAAGCTAAGTTAGAATGTGGAAACTATGATGTGATGGAGTTGGCACCTACGGTACAATGCCTTACAGGCAACGTCTTCGCTTCAACAAAGAAACCTCCTTTTACGGAGTATGTATTGAATGCAAAGCCTGAGCAGATTAAGTATGATGTGTTCCAGTCAGAAGAGGGCGGTCGTTTCTATCGCGAGCAGAACCGTAATATGATAGTTGAGGCAGGTAAAGACCTTCCTCAAGAATTACCAGAGCATTACACGTGGATGACGCTCCACCAGATTAATCACTTCCTGAAATTCAATAACTACCTGAACATTCAGGCCCGCAGTATCCTTTCTGCAATAAAATACAATAAGTAATGAAGAAAATAGGTATTATCTGCCCTTCCGAAATAGCTTTCCGTCGCTTCCTTCCAGCCTTGAAGGAAGCTGGTTGTTTTGAATATTCCGGTGTTGCCATTGCCAGCAAGGAGGAGTTCGTAGGTGCTACAGATGAGATACTGGCTAAAGAAAGAGCCAAAGCTCAGACTTTTGTAGACAACTACGGAAGCAAGATATATGAGGGATACAAGACTCTGATTCATGCAGAAGATGTAGATGCCGTATATCTCCCCCTTCCCCCAGGGCTTCACTATAAGTGGGCAAAGGAAGCAGTAGCTGCAGGAAAACATATCTTGGTAGAAAAACCTTGCACAATAACTTTAGAAACTACTGAAGATTTGCTGAACGATGCAAAAGAAAGGGGATTGGCAGTTCATGAAAATTATATGTTTGCTTTCCATGACCAGTTGGAGGCAGTTAATGACATAATAAAGTCCGGTGAGGTGGGAGATGTTCGTTTGTACCGTATCTCATTCGGATTCCCCATGAGAGCCCAGAATGATTTCCGTTATAATAAGGCTTTAGGCGGTGGCGCATTGCTTGATTGCGGAGGCTATACCTTAAAATATGCGTCGCTTCTATTAGGTCCTACTGTTAAGATGAAATACGCCCAGTCAAACAACATTGAGGGCTTCAATGTGGATATGTATGGTTCTGCTGCCTTAGTGAACGACGAAGGTGTTACTGCACAGGTCGCGTTTGGAATGGATCATAACTACAAGTGTGAGTTGGAAGTTTGGGGTAGCAAAGGAACTATCTATACCAACCGCATTTTGACAGCTCCTGCTGGATTTGTTCCCGAAGTGATTATCCGCAAAGGAAATGAGGAGGAAAAACGGAATCTGCCTGCTGACGATGCCTTTAAGAAATCTATCATGCATTTCTGTAAGTGCATAGAAGAAGAGGAGGTTCGTAAAGAGAACTATCAGACACTTCTTCGACAAGCAAGACTCGTAGAAGACTTCAAGAATCTTGCAGGGCTAGACTCTTAAACCATTAAACTCTTAAACCATTAAACTCTTAAACTAGTAAACTCTTAAACTATATAAGGATGAGAAAACCAATATATGTTACTATGCCTACATTGGCACCCCTTGAGGAAGTCAACGAATTGATGAAAGGCATTTGGGAGAGTGGAATCATGACCCATAACGGACCACTGGTACAACGTTTTGAAAAGGAAGTCTGTGAGTACTTGAAAGTCCCCAATATGGTCAGTTGCTGCAATGGAACCCTTGCGCTCCAGATGGCCATCAAGGCTCTGGGTAAACAAGGAGAGATTATTACATCTCCTTTCACTTTCATCGCAACTGTAAGTTCAATCATGTGGGAGCATTGCACTCCAGTGTTCGTGGATATTGATCCTGAGACATTGAATATTGATCCCCAAAAGATTGAAGAGCGAATTACGTGCCATACTATAGCTATCATGCCGGTGAACGTGTTTGGCAATAACTGCGATTTTGAGGCGATTGATGCCGTTGCAAAGGCTCATGATCTTCCTGTTATCTATGATGCTTGTCACTCCGTAGGTGCTACCTACAAAGGAGAAAGCGTGTTTAAGCAGGGTGATATTTCCGTAACCAGTTTCCATGCCACTAAGATGCTCAATACTGCAGAAGGTGGTGGCGTATTCACGCTGAATAAGGAGATTGACGAAAAACTTCGTCGCATCCGTTTCTTCGGTTTTGAGAACCATGCAGATATTGTAGAAGACGGTTTCAATGGTAAGATGACCGAGGCACATGCCGCTATTGGTATTGCCAACTTGAGATATTTGGATAAGGCGCTGTCTGACCGCAAAGAAAAGTATGCTCGTTATAAGGAAATCCTTGGTCAGAACCCAGAGATATCTTTCCAGAAGATTACCACCGGTTGTAACTACAGCTATTTCCCTGCTATCTTCAAGGATGAAGAAACCACATTAAAGGTAATAGAAACCTTGAATGCAGAGAATATCTTCCCTCGTAGGTATTTCTATCCAAGTGTGAATACATTTACAAAGTTGGTACCTTATGTACCTATGCCAAAGTCAGAGGATATTGCAAGCCGTATTCTTTGTTTGCCTTTGCATATTAGAATGACGATGAGTGAGATTGAAGAGATTGCAGAAACGACTTTGAAGAACATTTAGTTGCCATGAAACTTCTTGTGGTTATTGGATTCCTCGGAGAGTCTAAATGGAGATAGTTCTCCCCTGTACCGCTATAGAGAATCTTCCAGTAGCTAGAGAGAAAGTCTGTTAAGTCATTTGTCTGCCGATGCCCCATGCTCTAACAGATAACGATATTGAACTAATCATCAATTTAATAAAAAAATAGCTTTTTCCATGTATCGACTTTGGCTATTAGTCTTATTATTTACCATTGGTTGTTCTTCAGGTGAGGACTTCTTTTCAGAGACTATTGCGGCTGTTCAGGAAGAGCCTCCCGTGAGTGATTCAATTGATTTAGATCCGCTGGAAATAGGGACAATGAATGCTGTTAAGAAAGCATACCAAATGACAGATATCGTATATACTCCCGAAAATGCAATAGAAGCTAATTCCCGTACATATCAAAAAGGCACTACTTATAGCGGTCTGATATATTCTTCTGTCAAGGAACTTGGAACTTATGTTGGTCCCAATGTGTCATTTCATACCTTTATGACCGCTATTCATAATCCACGTAGTAAAATTTATACGGATAGGTTGGATAAACCTCCTTATCACGGAACAAATTGCAGGGCATACTACGGAACCGTCTGCAGCGGACTTGTTTCCTATGCTTTGGGCGTCAGCTATGGCTCTTATGATTTTCCCGTTTCTGATGTCTTTGTGGAAGTTGATCACAACATCATTGACAGTATTCGTGTTGCAGATGTGTTATGGAAGAGTGGTCATGTCGCATTGATAACAGATGTTTCCAAGGATGACGAAGGACATGTGATAGATGTTGAGATATGTGAAGCTGTTCAAAATGGCTGTAAAAGATATACGCTTACTAATGAAAAGTTTATTGCATTGATGAAAAACACTTTTAAAAGAATATACCGATATATTGAATTATACAAAAATGTGAACTATACTCCTGCTCCAGAGTTTGTCGCAGTGTTGGATGAGATTCCAATTCCGTTTACATACAATGATTATCTGTGTGCAGACAAAGGCGATAAGGCCTGTTATCTAGAAAATGAAGACGTCACAATCAATATCTTTCACGACTATGATTATTTAGAAGTATATAAAGACGATGAGCTATATTCTAGAATCAGTAGTACAGGAACACAGGATATTTTCCTGCAGGACCTCCCCTATGGTGACTACAAAGCTTCAATCTGCTATGGTTCAGAGCATAAAAAGAGTGACTATACCTATTGGAAAGTAGTCAATATTGAACTCACCCCAGATCGTGTAAACGGACGTCTCTATTTCAAGAGCGTTAATGCCATTCCTTACAAAATGAACTTTTCAAACCTTTCAGGAAGTAGGAAATATCCCTTTACTCAGTTGTATAGTCATCAGTTAACAGATGAGGAACGTGCTTGTGGGTATATGATTATACCTCAGGAACTGACAAAGAATAAATATCCATATATTCATTTTAGTGTTTCAACTGAATATGGAACAATAGAACACAAGCCTCTCAATTGGTTTGAACAATAATCAATAATCGATATGAAAGAAACAAGAGAGTATTTAAAGCACATAGGTCTGCCTGAAGGCGACCTGTATGGTTTGCCAACTTCAGAAAAAAGATTTGAAGATGGAGGACAGTATCGCTTTGAGGTTCCCGGTATTCAGGGGCCTGGCCCTATGAGGGCCTTGTTGGAAGCGCTTGACAGTTATGGTATTGAGATTCATCGTGTTACTCAGACACAAGGCATCATGCGATTGCTAGATAGTGAGATTGAGCAGATGCTGGAGTATGCACGGAAGTGGAATGTGGAACTGTTACTGGCTACTGGCCCCCGTGCTACGGTTGACACCAGTGCCTCAGTGAATACTCCTGAGGGTGTACGTATGGGCTATCGTTTGCGTGGTCAGGAACAGGTGGTTCGCGCAGTAGAGGATATTAAGCGTGCAGCAAAGATAGGAGTTCGCTCGTTCATGGTATATGACGAAGGACAGCTCTGGCTGATGAATCAGATGCGCAAGGATGGTTTCCTGCCTGCAGATGTGAAGTTCAAAGTGTCAGCGCATACAGGCCATGGCAATCCTTGTTCAGCCAAGATGCTTCAGGAGATTGGTGCTAATTCCTTTAATCCTGTACGCGATATTCAGTTACAGATGCTCTCTGCCATTCGTGCTGCCATTGACATCCCCATTGATATTCATACGGAGAACCCGAAATCAACAGGCGGCTTTATCCGTCACTACGAAGTACCCGAGTTCATCCGTGTGGCAGCTCCCATCTATTTGAAGACAGGTGGAAGTGTGGCTGCTACGCATAGCTGGGACACAACAGAGGCAGATGCTAAGAAACGTGCCAAGCAAGTCGCTTTGGTGAAGCGTGTCATCGATACCTATTATCCGGAGGCTATCGTTTCGCCAAAGTGAAAGTAAGGTATAAAACAATAAAAGTGAAGTGTAATTGTTATGAAATAATAAAGAAATGATTCATCAGTGTTACAATAAGGATTTTAAGTTTGTCGTTGCCCCAGAATCGTTTAATAAGTTTTCGGACAAGGATTTTCTACAATATTGTTTGGGAGGTACCCTGTACATGCCGGGGACTCAACAGATTTTGGAAAAGATTTGTGAGCACAAATTGAAAGATGTCACGAGCATTGTGATGTGCTTGGAAGATGCTTGCAAAGAGGAAGATTTGCCGTTAGCAGAGCGCAATATTAAAGATCATTTAGATGCTTTTAATGATAAGATTAATAAAGGTGAACTTTCGGTTGATGACATCCCTCTTTTTTTTGTAAGAGTGCGTAATCCTCAGCATTTTATTAATTTTGCTGAAACTATAACTAAAGAGGAAGCCCATTTGCTTTCAGGATTTGTTTTCCCGAAGTTTAATAGTGAAAACGCACATGAGTATCTATACACTCTTAAGTTGCTATCAGGACGGTTGGGTGAATTGCTATATGGCATGCCTATTCTAGAGGGTCGTGAGATTGCATATTCGGAAAAGCGTGTACAAGAGATGCTCTTGTTGAGGAATATCCTAAAGCCGTATAAAGATATCATTCTTAATATCCGTGTTGGCGGTACAGATATGTCGTCTTTGTTCGGATTACGCCGTAATATCAGTTCGTCGATTTATGATATTAGAACTGTTAGCAATGCTCTTTCAGAGATTCTTAACTTCTTTAATCGTGAATTAGATTATGTTGTATCTGGGCCAGTTTGGGAATACTTTGCAGTGAATAGGACAGAAGATATTGATGCCAGTATAAAGCATAACTTCCAGCATGCCCTTAATACCCATGTCCCTATTATAAATGAAGCCATTGACGGACTACTTCGTGAGACCTCTCTTGATAAGACAAACGGTTTCGTGGGAAAAACTATTATACATCCCTCTCATGCTAGATTTGTCAATGCAATGTATGCTGTTACAAAGGAGGAGTATAATGATGCAATCCAAATCCTCAATACGTCAGGTGGCGTAATCAAAAGCTCAAATGCAAACAAGATGAATGAGATTGGGCCTCATCGTCGTTGGGCAACAAAAGTCGTTTATCGTGCTAAAGCGTATGGTGTGATTGAAGATGAGGCAAGCTATCTACACCTTTTAGGATATTAATATAATTGACATTATTATGAATAAAAAGACTGCAATTGTTTTGGGTGGAACAATCCCTCATTGTGAATTAATACGCCAACTGAAAGGCCGGGGCTATTATACCATATTGGTTGATTACTATGAAAATCCGCCAGCAAAAGAATTTGCTGACTTGCATATTAAGGAGAGTACTTTGGACGAGGATAAAGTATTAGAAATTGCAAAACAATATAATGCTGATTTGACCATTAGTGGATGTATTGATCAAGCAAATAAAACGGCTTGCTACGTCTTAGAAAAAATGGGACAGTTTTGTCCATATAGTTATCAAAAGGCTAGCGAAATAACAGCCAAGAGTTATATGAAGCGTATAATGATCGAAAATGGGATACCGACAGGGAAATATATGTCAGTTGAGAAAACATATGACGCTTCAATTATTAATAGTATTGAATCTTATGGATTTAATTATCCTTTGATGGTAAAGCCTACAGATAGTAATTCGGCGAATGGCGTAAAGAAAGTTGTTAATAATCAAGAACTGCTTCAATACTTAAAAGAAGCATTACAGATTAGCCGCACATCAAGAGCCATCATTGAAGAATTTATGACTGGTACTGAAATAAGTGCCTATTGTTATATTCACAATCACAAAGCAAAACTGCTGATGACAGCGGAACGAATCTGTGTAACTGAAGGGGATAATAAAACGATTAGAAATTATGCCACTATTGCACCTGCCAGGATTTCACATCAAGCATCTTTAAATGCAGAACGAGTGGCAGAACAAATTGCCCAAGCATGTGAAATAGATAATACCCCTTTCTTTTTCCAAGGTATGGTTTCTGGAGATGATGTAAAGGTTATAGAATTTGCACCGAGAGTAGCAGGCGGTATCAGCTTTAAGACAATAAAAGATAATACCGGCTTCGACGATATAGAAGCTGTTATCGATTCTTTTTTGGGTATTGAGCCTCCTTTAAATACGTGGCATGAGCCTGAATATATTTATACTGCTAATACAATATTTGCGCATAATTGTGTATTCGACCACATGGAAGGAGTGGAAGAATTAAAAGCTAAAGGTGTTATTGAAGAACTGTTGTTAGCAAAAACACCGGGCATGACAATTGATGATCATAGTGATAGCTCAAGCCGTGTTGGTCTCTTTATTGTGCGTGGGAAAAAAATGGAAGAGGTATTAAGCAAACTCCGGATTGCGTATAATACGATGAAAGTCATTGATGACAAAGGCAATGATGTATTACGACGTGATATTGATTTGGCTTCAAGACAAGGTGAGTGGTAATAATAAAAAATATTGTAATGAATGCACAGATAATTGATTCCGTTGTAGACGAAAGTTCAATATGCTATAATAACACCAGATTGACAAAATCACAGGTTGGACCCAAATGCACCATTGGGGACAATTCGATATTATTCAAATCAAAATTGGAAGGAAATAACGTTATTAATAGAGGTAGTTTCATTTCTGATTCCGAGATGCAATTTGCTACTTATACAGGAATGAACTGTATAATCAAAAATACCGTAATAGGTAAATTCTGCGATTTAAGTTGGAATCTGTCACTGGGGGGAGCAAATCATCATTATACTCGTGCGATGAAATTCTCAGAATACCACTTAAATCAAGTGTTGAATGGAAGCAGCCCTATTATTACCAAACCAGACCCGTTAACTATTATAGGCAATGATGTTTGGATAGGAAATGGTGCAATTGTATTGAGAGGTATAAAAGTCGGTGATGGGGCTGTTATTGGAGCCGGAGCGGTAGTAACTAAAGATGTAGAACCGTACACTATTGTGGCGGGTGTCCCAGCCAGACCTTTAAAGAAAAGATTCTCTGATGATATAATAGCTGAACTTCTTGAATTACAGTGGTGGAATTGGCCTGTTGACAAAATTCGTGAAAAAAGAGATTTGCTTTTATCAGAACCATTGACAATGGATATTCTTAAGAAGCTTAAACAATAACATAGTTATTTCATAGATTATGAATCAGGATGTAGTAAATATAAGAAAAAGTATTGTCCGGTCAATTAAGGAGGATGCCAAGGTGTTAAAACAGAAAGGAGCTGATATTATTAGCCTTGCTAGCGGCGAACCTGATTTTGATACGCCAAAGTTAATCCGAGAAGTTGCTATTGAAAATATCCAGAAGGGCAATACTCACTATGCCCCAGGCAAAGGATTGCCCAAATTAAGAAGAGAGATACAGAAGAAATTAGAAAAGGATAATCATATTATCACCTCAGAAGATAACATTATAGTTACATACGGTTCTAAAATGGCAGTTTATCTTGCCGTTAGAACTTGTGTAACAAAAGGTGATGAAGTGATAATTCTTGAGCCTTCATGGGTTTCATATGCTGAAATCGTAAGATCTTCTGGTGCTATTCCTGTTGGTTTAATGTTGGATGATAGTGACAACTATAAATTGACTTATGAAAAGCTTATTGCACACAGCTCTGACAAAACTCGGATGCTGATTGTTTGTACGCCAAATAATCCAACGGGTAAGATACTTGACTTGGCAGAGATAAAAGCGATAGAGCGATTTGCCAATGAAAGAGATGTTATAGTATTGTCAGATGAGGTGTATGACAAAATTGTATATTCTGAGAAAAAAGTTATTAGTCCTGCTTCGGAAGAAGGGTTGAAAGACCGAACTATCACTGTCAATGGCTTCTCAAAGACGTTTGCTATGACAGGTTGGAGATTGGGCTATTTGGCAGCACCGAGCGAACTTGTTTCTATAATAAATAAATTACATATTCATACCCATACGGGTACTTGTCCATTTATCCAAGAAGCAGCTACAGTTGCTTTTCAATGTGAGAAGGAAGTGGAAGAAATGCGACAGCAGTATGAAAAAAGGCGTAACGTTTTTCTTGGGAAATTAAATGATGCGCCTTATCTAAAGGTTATTACGCCCGAAGGTGCTTTTTATGCATGGGTTCGATTTGATATACCAGGAATGGATTCCATGCAGTTTGCCTATTGGCTTCTTAATGAGGCTCATGTCTTAGGAATTCCAGGCAGAGCCTATGGAGAAGCTTGCGACAATTTTATACGTTTCTCTTTTGCTAGTAGCTTGGAAGACCTTGAAGAAGCAGCTGAACGCATTTCAATATTAATGAATCAATACGAATTTAAAATAGAAGTTGCTCAGTAATCATCTTTTCATTATTCAGACGAAATGGAAAATTCTATTATTGATAGGTTTGTTGATAATATAATTGGTATAAGTACGAGTACTTTGCCTGAACGATTGGATGCTCATGTCCGTAGGCATCTACTTGATTATTTGGGTGTAACGCTTGCTGGGGCTGCTATGCAAAATGCCAAAGTGCAGACTTTGCTTGATTTAATGCCCAAAGGGGATAGTTTTATAATTGGAACCTGTAGAAAGACCGATTTGTTTTCAGCATTGTTTATCAATGGAATTAATTCCCATTTCATAGAATTGGATGATGGACATCGATTGGGAATGCTGCATTTGGAGGCACCGATATATACGGCATTGCTTTCACTCTATGAAAAAGAATCAATTTCTCGAAACGATTTTGTTAAAGGAGTTGTTGTGGGTTATGAGGTAGCAATTCGTCTTGCGATGTCTATTCAGCCAAGCCATAAACTAATGGGTTATCATGCTACAGGAACTTGCGGAACGATAGGTGTTGCTGCGGCAGTGGCTTCGGCTCTTCATTATGATGCAATTGAAATGAAGAATACCTTGTCTGCAGCAATGACAAGTGCGGCAGGTCTGCTTGAAATGATTGTTGACGATTCTGAGTTAAAGCCATTTAATGTTGGTAGGGCGGTTGTTGATGGGCTCATAGCTGCTTATAGCGGAAAAGCCGGTTTTAATGCACCTAAAGACACACTTGGTGGTAAACGAGGTTTCTTAGCAGTAGCATCAGAGACGCCCAACGTTGATATATTGCTGAACTTTGATTTTAGCAGCTATATGATAGAAGGTTCCTATATGAAATCGTATGCTGCCTGTCGCCATTTACATCCTGCAATAGAGGGCGCTTTGTCAATTGCTAAGAATGATAATTTTGACTGGAAGAAAATAGCCTCAGTAACTGTGGATGCCTATCATTTGGCGGTGTTTGGCCATGATCATCAGGTCATAACAAGCACCAATTCCGCCAAGATGAGCATCCCATATAGTGTAGCCATCGCATTGATTAATAAATCTGCAAATATGGAAGATTATTTTGCAGAGAATATTTCGAGCGTGGATGTTTTAGATCTGGCAAAAAAAGTGTACGTGAGGGATAGTGAGGAATTGACGAAATTGTGTCCGGCCAGAAGAGTTTCTATAGTTACCGTTTTAATGAATGACGGAACAGAAATCAAAAAAAGGGTTGATTACCCCAAAGGTGAGCCTGAAAACCCACTGTCACGCGAAGAGTTGGAGGAGAAATTCAGATGTTTGGCAATGTATGGTGGCTTGACTTCTGCTGAATGTGATGAAGTCATCAATGAGGTATGGAAAGATGATTTCGACCTCAATAAGATAATGGGGATAGTCTGCCGTTAGCTATTGGCTGTTAGCGAATTAAAGGTTCAAGGTATTCAAGAGTTTAAGAAGTTCAAGACAATGAAAAAGATAGAAACTCCGTTTAGTGAGGAGGTAATAGCAGACTTGAAGGTCGGTGATGTGGTATCTATTTCAGGCTACATTTTTTGTGGCCGTGATGCTGTTCTTCCTCGTATCTGCATGGAGCTTGAGGAAGATACTTGGTCTGAGCGTGGAATTGATTTGCAAGGCGGAGTGATATTCCATACTGCAGTTAGCCCAGCCGGTGTTGGTCCTACATCCAGTAACAAACTGGAGATTGAGGGTAGTTTTGAAACCCTGTCCAAACTGGGTGGTATCAAGATGCACCTTGGTAAAGGTGCCATCAAGCCAGAGACGGTGAAGATGCTGGCAGAGACCAATGCTGTTTTCGCCATTATCCCTCCTGTAACAGCATTGCTGGAAAGCCAAACTCTCGACCGAGAATGTGTTGCATGGCCAGAACTGGGTATGGAAGCGCTGTATCGCATTCGAGTTGAAAACTACGAAGCGATAATCGCATCTGCACACGGTGTGAGCATCTACGATTGAAGAGACAACGAGACTACGAGTAGCTAAGTCAGCAAGTCAACGAGACAACAAGTCAACGTGTGGCTGAGTCAACAAGTTAACAAGGATGGAAAGAGGTATTGAGAATCTTTTTATATGGCAGGAAGCAAGGACATTTGTGAATGCAATATACAAGATGATGGCAACTTGTAAGGACTGGGGATTCAAAGACCAGATACAACGAGCCTCTATATCCATCATGAACAATATTGCAGAGGGTTCAGAATCTGGTTCGGATGCGAAATTCATAAACTTTCTGAATATAGCTAAAGGTAGTTGCGGAGAAGTACGAAGCATGTTGTATCTCTGTGAGGATCTTTCATTCTGTACCTCTGAAGAACGTGTATATCTTCAATCTCAATTGAAACAGATAAGTACAGGAATTGTTCACATGATACAAAAGCTAGGTGGCAAAAACTCGTAGGCTTGTAGACCTGTTGACTAGTAGACACTTAATATAGAAGAATGATAATGAGTATTAAAGATAAAGTTGCGCAGTGTTTAGTGACAGCGGGAAGTACATTCCGTGAAGACCAGAAAGAGGCCTATCGCAAGGCCATTGCTGAAGAGCAAATAGAAAGCTCTTGCTGGGTGATGAAGCAGGTGCTGGACAATGCATTGGTGGCAGAAAAACGGCGCAGTCCCCTGTGTGATGACACGGGTATTCCACATTTGTTTTTGGAAGTAGGTCCCAATAAATGCGTAACAGGTGCATTGTTGGAAGAGATAAAAGAAGGTGTTCGCCAGGGTTTAAGACAATTGCCAGGACGCCCCATGGCTATTAAGGGTGATGATTATGCCCGTATTGACCAAAGTGGTGGACTGGATGAGGATAGCGGAGCTTTGGCTCCTTCTCCTATCATTATTAAACCAGTTGATGAAGACGTTTTGAGGCTGACTGTATTGATGCTTGGTGGTGGTCCAGCCATTCGTGGTATAACTCAAAGGGTTTTCCATAAGCACAGCGTAGATGTGGTGATAGACGAAATTGTCAACCGTGCGAAGCCTGCTGTAAGCCAGTTAGGATGTTCGCCTTGTACGCTAGCAATTGGTATTGGTCGCAGTCAGTTTGAAGCAACCAGTATGATGATGGAGGCTATGGCAAAGGGTGACTTCAGTGTTCAAAGTGACTTTGAGAGGAGAATTACTGAAAAGATTAACGAAGCTAATGTTGGCCCTCTTGGATTGGGTGGTAAGCATAGCGTACTGGCTACTTTCGCTAAGATTGGTCCCCAAAGAGCCAGTGGTGTGCGAATAGTGGCATTAAGGCCTTGCTGCTGTTTTGAGCCAAGAAAGGCATCTATAGAGTTATAAGTATGACAGAACAAAGCTTAAAAGATAAGACGGTAAAGGGAGTGTTATGGAGTAGCGTAGAGCGCTTCTCTGTGCAGGGAGTTCATTTCCTTGTAATGATAGTTGTGGCCCGCCTTTTGGATCCAAAGGATTTCGGCTTGGTGGGCATGCTTGCCATATTTATGGCAGTGAGCCAATCAATAATAGACAGCGGTTTCTCACAAGCCCTGATTCGTAAGCAAGATAGGTCGGATGTTGATCAATGTACGGTTTTCTATTTCAATATTGTTGTTTCTCTTTGTCTATACCTGACTCTATTTGCAATAGCTCCGTTGGTGGCCGACTTCTATAACGAACCTCAACTTACTTCTTTGATGCGAGTGTTGTGTCTGATGGTTGTCGTTGATTCAATGGCTGTAGTGCAGCGGGCAATTTACACTGCGACACTTAATTTCAAGACTCAGGCGAAGGCTACATTTATGGCCGCAATAGTTTCGGGCGTTGTAGGTGTTTCACTTGCATGGTTGGGATTTGGTGTATGGGCTTTAGTTTGGCAGCAATTGGCAAGCGCGATTGCAAATACATTGTTGCTATGGTGGTATTCTTCCTGGAGGCCAAGGCTTATTTATTCATGGAAGTCATTCCGTGAGTTGTTCGCATTTGGGTCAAATTTACTGATTAGTGGGTTGTTAGATACTATTTACAATAACATCTATCAAATTGTGATTGGCAGAATATTTTCAGCGTCCACTCTGGGATTCTTTACGCAAGCCAAACATATCAGTGCATTTCCTTCTTCGAATATTCTTCGCATCATAAAACGAGTAACATACCCAGTACTCAGTAAGTTGCAGGATGATGATGAGCGTCTTGCTGCAAACTATCGAAAAATTCTTCGGATGTCTGCTTTTATTATCTTTCCATTAATGTGTGGTTTAGCAGGTTTGTCAAGGCCTTTGATAAATATAATGTTAGGCAGTAAGTGGGACTTCTCTGCCACTTTGCTCGTCCCCATTAGTATGGCTATGATGTGGTATCCTGTACATGCCATCAATTTAAACCTTCTGATAGTTAAAGGACGTTCAGATCTATTTCTACGTTTAGATATTATTAAGAAATTTCTAGGCGTTTCGATGCTCGTTGCAACAGCGCCATTTGGACTGGTTGTCATGTGTTACGGGACTATTGTTAATAGTATCATTGCTTTGATTATCAATACATATTATACCGGGAAACTGATTCATTTGGGTTTTGTCCGTCAAATGCGCGATTTGTCATTTACGTTGCTTCTGTCTCTTACGATGTTTGCAATAGTTTATGCACTTACATTTCTTACGGAGAACCATTATTTGCAATTGTCTATTGGTGCAGCTGTTGGTATTAGTTATTTCAGTATTGTGTGTGTTGTAATGAAACCACAGGAAATATTATTCGTAAAATCAATTGTTAAGAAAAAATGAAGCAAGACAATCGACCATTGATGGTCACTATACGATGCACTACATATAATCAAGAGGCATATATACGAGAATGTCTTGAGGGGTTTGTCATGCAAAAGACAAACTTCCGGTTTGAGGCAATAGTGCATGATGATGCCTCTACCGATGGTACTGCGGATATTATCCGAGAGTATGAAGAGAAATATCCGGATATAATTAAGCCTATCTATGAGACAGAGAACCAACATTCCAAGCATGACGGTTCTTTGAGCAGGATTATAGACGAGCATACGCATGGTAAGTATGTGGCTGTTTGTGAGGGAGATGATTATTGGACAGACCCATTGAAATTGCAGAAACAATATGATTTTATGGAAGAACATCCAGAGTGCAGTATGTGTTTCCATGCCAATCATATCTTATTACCTACTGGTGAAAAATTACTTCATAAGCACAGAATGATTAAAACAATTAACCCTCCAGAGGATATCATATTGTTAGATGGCGTTCATTTAAATACTATTTTTTATAGATGGAAGTTTTTAAAAGAAGAAGGTCGACCAGATTTTTGGAAGAATTGTCCAATAGGGGATATTCCAACTAAATTATATTTTGCAAGTAAAGGATCAATAGGGTTTATAAATGATGTGATGTCCGTATATAGGAGAAGTTCAATAGGAGGTTGGAGTTGTAAGAGGCGAAAGTTAACCCTGTTACAACGGACAAATCATCATAAGAAAATAATTCGCATGTATCAACAGTATGATGATTATACAAAAAGAAAGTATCATTCGCAGCTTCAAGAAAAAGTGAATAGTTTGAGGATAGTAATTATTAAAGATTGGATTATGAGTATTACTGGAGCGAGAGTGATTAGGAATTATTTGAAAAAATTGAAGCATTGTTTTTTTTGATAATATGAATAAGAAAGGTTTTAATTCCAAATTGAAAAAATTAGTATCAAGCAGCAACGTTTGTTGTTCCGTGGCAAATTGGCTGCTGAGAGCCAAAAGAAAAATGTTGGGGCTGCGAGGGGTAAAAATTGAAAATAATGGATATGGTAGCTTTAAGAAAGATGTCATGGGACGAAACAACATAATACAAATCGGTAAGGCAACTAGAATATGTAAAAGCATAATCAGAATAAGGGGAAACGGCAATAAGATAGTCATAGGTAAAAACTGTAAGATTAGAAAAAACTGTAGTATTTGGATTACTGGTAATAATTGTTCTATCGTCTTGGGAGATAATGTTACTATGCAACATAACAATCATTTCAATGTTCATGAAGACGGAAGGTGCATAATTATAGGCAATGATTGTATGTTGTCGAATAACATTATTGTACGCACAAGCGATGACCATGGCATTTTTGATTTGTCAACGAAAAAAAGACTCAATGAAGCGAAAGATATTAAAATAGGCAATCATGTGTGGATAGCCCCTAATTCCCGTGTATATAAAGGAGCCGTAATAGAAGACGGATCAATAATTGGTTCTAACACATTGGTAACGAAGAGAGTTCCTGCCAATACATTGGTGTGCGGTATGCCAGCTCGGATTGTCAAGGAGAATATTGAGTGGCAATCAAGTTTGGTTTATCATGAGGAGGAAGATATGTAATTATTTCAAGTTAGTAATTTTTATTTATTAGAACAAGTAAATCATATGAATGTTTTAAATAAATATATTTATAGAATCCTATGGTACATACTACGCCACACGAGTTTTGAAGTGCTACAATTAAAAGTTGTGTATCGCTATAAAATGGGGAAAAAATTAAATCTGAAAAATCCTAAAACTTTTTCAGAGAAGTTACAGTGGCTGAAGTTATATGATCGCAAACCTGAATACACAAATATGGTAGATAAGTACGCGGTTAAAAAGTATGTCGCAGATATTATTGGTGAAGAATATGTGATACCTACCCTAGGTGTGTGGAATAGGCCAGAAGACATTGAGTGGGATAAATTGCCCAATCAGTTTGTACTGAAAACTACTCATGGCGGTGGAAATATGGGTGTAGTGATTTGCAAAGATAAGTCATGTTTTAATAAGCAACAAGCAGTTGAGACACTTAATGCAAGTTTGAAAATAGACCTCTATAAAATATGGAGAGAATGGCCCTATAAAAACGTACCTCGGCGAGTTATAGCTGAGAAGTATATTGAAGCTCAACCTGATATTAAAGATTTAAGAGATTATAAGTTTTTCTGTTTCGATGGAGAGGTGAAAGCACTCTTTGTTGCTACAGGGAGGCAGAATCCAAACGAGGAAGTGAAATTTGATTTCTTCGATGCTGATTTTAATCATCTTCCATTTAAACAGGGGCATGAGAATGCAAGAGAGATTCCTGCAAAGCCTGAGAATTTCGAGCTGATGAAACGTGCTGCAGAGAGGCTATCAAAAGGTAAGCCGCATGTGAGAGTAGACCTGTATGATCTGGGAAGCAAAGTTTTGTTTGGTGAATTGACATTTTTCCATTTCAGTGGCATGGTACCTTTTAAACCAGAAGAATGGGACAACCGATTTGGAGATATGCTGACCCTGCCAGGCGAGCGTTGGGGGGGTAATTATTCGGTTTAATGATAATGGTGAAATGATTTTCTCCCAGCCTGATTTCCCTGATTATAAATGGTACTGCTTTAATGGCAAACCATTGTATTGTCAAGTTATACAAGGGAGATCTACAGAAGAAAAAATCGATTTCTTTGATGTAAAATGGAATCACCTAGAATTTATTGGATTAAATTCAAAAGTTGAGAATGCAAAAATAATGCCGCAAAAACCTCAGAATCTTATAAAACAAATTGAAATAGCAGCTTCTTTATCAAAGAATATTCCATTCTCGCGTATAGATCTTTATGAAAACAAAATCAGGTATTATTTGGTGAAATAACTTTCTATCCTTTAAGTGGGATGGGACATTTTAGACCGAATGATTATGATTTGAAATTTGGAGAATTAATACAATTGCCTTGTTATTATACATATTTAAAACGAATGAAGACAAAAATTATATATGTGGTGACATGTTCTGAAAAGAATACCTACTTAGAGCAAGCTCTGATCTCTGTGTATTCGGCACGTTTACATAATCCCACTGCTGAAATATATGTCGTAACAGATAAAGAATCGGCAGAAGGTTTGACTGGTAAAAGAGCTGAGATAAAAAAGTATCTTACAGACGTTCTTGTGTTCGATACGCCTGAGGGCTTTAATGCAATGCAAAAGTCGAGATACCTCAAAACAAATCTCCGAGAACTTATCAAAGGCGATTTTATATACATTGACACTGATACTGTGATTTGCCAAGCACTTGATGAAGTTGATGAAATAAAAGAAGATGTGTCTGGTGTCGCAAACAGGCATTTGATTTATAAGGTTTCTGAAATGGAAGAGACAAACTCCATTTTTAGAAAACTTGATATAGAGGTGAAGGATGACTTTGTTTACATCAATGGTGGTATGTTGATTGCAAAGGATACCCCTGCTGCTCATAAATTATTCAAGGCGTGGTATGAAAGTTGGATATTCGCTGGTACAAAAGGAATGTTTATGGATCAGGCGGCACTTCATAGAGCAGAAATTATATCCGGCTACAAGATTCATGAGGTTAGCGGAATTTGGAATTGTCAGATTGAAGGTTGTTGTCTCAATTATCTTCATGATGCCAAAATTCTTCATTTCTATGCTGTTGGAGGAAGCGGAAAAACGGCATCTTATATTCTGCGAAAGGATAGTATCTATGATAAAATCAAGGAGGTTGGTTATCTTCCTGATGATATCAAAACTCTTATCTCTAAACCTCACCAGTCCTTCGTCTTTGGTAGTGGAATTGTATCTAAATCGAAAAGAGTCTTTTTATTCGAAGCTAAACCTCTATTCATTATTTATAGAGACCATCCACGTTTGTGGAAAATTTTAATATTTCCTTTTAAATTCGCTTTTAGATTTTATTCGCAAAAATCTAAATAAAGTAAAGCGTATAAAGTATTAAAAAAAACATTTAGACCATTTAGCAAAATTTGCAATAAGTAAAATTATGAGACATACTATAGACAATAACTATTTGTTTTTCTTCCTTTTCTTCCTGTTTGTGTTCTTCGATGAATTCTTTTTCTTTATTCTCATTTTGACTGGAACTTCAGCAGAGCAAGGAATGAAAACGCTAGAAGTTGTACCCATAGCGGGAATCACTTATGCAATGTTGGCATATGATATTCTTAAAGGACGTGTTAAAGGAAGAGTATTGAATGTCTTGTTGTTTCTTGTTGCTATTGTCTTGTTATATTTGCTCACGCAACTATTTCATGATGGAGCCAATCCAAAATATCGTTCCACATTGTTGTTGATACTTGCAGAGAGTATTCCGGCAGCGTATGTGGGCACTCGTCTTGCAGGGTCTTCGTCTATAACAATACAGAAAATAGATAGGTTGTTGCCATTCTTTGTCATACCTATTTCGATTACTTTGGGAACAGTTGGTGTTGAATATGCAAGGGAGGCTATGTTGATAAGAGAAGATGAAAGTGGTCTAGATTATCAATCCATATCCTATTTTATGTCTTATAGCTATGCTTATTGTGCTTACTACGTGTTCTTTTCTCCTCTTAAGAATACGAAGAATCATCGTTTCTTCAGTGTCTTAATGTCGCTAGATATGTTGTTTTGTGCATTAATGTGCCTTGTTAGTGGAGGTCGTGGTGCATTTGTCTTTATCATCGTGATTTCCATCTATATCTTATATACATTACGAAAGTCAATGAAAGGAAATCTTGGATATTATTTCCTTATCATTACAGGTGTGTCTGTTGCATTCCTTTCGGCTGCATTCTATTTCGATATATGGAATTCCGCAGGAATGAATAGAGTCGTAGGACATCTCACGGAAGATGTAGAAAGGGAAAGATTATACCGTTTGGCATTTCAGGCATTTGAGGAATCACCTATCGTAGGTCAAGGTATGGGCTCTATATGGTATACGGTTAGTTATTATTCTCACAATATCGCTTTGGATTTATTAGCTGAAACTGGCATTATTGGAACGGTCTTTTTTCTTTCTATTCTAATAAAGACATTCTTAGGCCTTTATCACCAGATGCGGTATCAAAAAATTGCCATCTTCTTGTTAATGATTTTTATGGGCGCTTTACTTAAAAACGCTTTCAGTGGATATTATCTCAATGGCATTAAGCTGTTTATGATATGTTCCTTTGTTTATGTAATGAATAATTCCCCCAAAAACACCTTAAAAGGTAGTTGAATCTTTATAGAATTAGTCCTACTTATATGAGAAAAATTTGTTTTTTTAATCGTAGTTCTATCCACTACAGAAAAAATATATGGATGTTAATGGATCGGGAACTTCCCTGTGATTTTTATTTTGGAGATTCACGTCCTGGAAAAATAGAAGGTCTAGATACTTCTTTGTTTTTAAATTTTAAAGGCAAATTTCATAATGTATCTTTGGGGCCTATTTATTGGCAAAGAGGAGTTCTTAAATTATTAAGGAGTGACTATACTGACATTATTACGCCAGGTGACATTTATTGTATATCAACATGGTTGTTTTTGTTGTTGTCTAACTTTACAAAGAAGAGAATTTATTTCTGGACACACGGAGCATATGGAAACGAACCTTTCTTTCGTAGATGGTTGATTCGCTTTCGCTATAAATTTCTAGCAGGTGCATTCCTGTATGGTAACTATGCTAAAGAGATTCTTGTCAAATATGGTATTCCAGAAAACAAGCTGCATGTAATATACAATTCCCTTGATTACGACAATCAATTACCAATGAGATCTATATTGAAATCTACTGATATTTATAGGTCGCATTTTAGTAATGATAATATGAACTTAGTTTTTATAGGACGCTTGACCACTGTAAAGAAATTAGATCAAATCCTTAAAGCTGTTGCAAAAATAAAAACGAAGGGGGTAAATCTTAATATAACCTTCGTGGGCGATGGTTCAGAAAGAAAAAAACTTGAGGCATTGTACAAAGAATTGAATTTGACTGACGTCTGGTTCTATGGTGCATGCTATGATGAGCATAAAATAGCAGAATTGCTTTATAATGCAGATGTGTGTGTCTCTCCGGGAAACGTTGGTCTTACGGCCATGCATGCCATGAGTTTTGGTTGTCCTGTGATAAGTCACAATAATTTTGCCATGCAAATGCCTGAATTTGAAGCAATAGAAGAGGGAAGGACGGGTACGTTCTTCAAAGAAAATGATGTGGATAATTTAGCGGAAGCAATCAACAAATGGATCAGTACATGCAGTGACCGAGAGGTAGTTCGTCAAGCCTGTTATAAGGTAATTGATGAGAAGTATAATCCACATATACAATTAAAAACACTTCAAAACGTACTATATCATTAATAGGACTATGGGACTGAAAAAATATTTAGGGTCTTTTTTTTCCCTAAAAAAAATAACCTACAAATATATTTTCTGGAGCGCTTATTGGGATTCTAAAACAAGATTTACAGAAACTACAGCATTGGGGAGACGTTCTAGGTGTTTCAATGTTAATATAGGTAGGTGTTCAAGTATCAGAGGTGGTGGAAGAGCGATGAATGCTGTTATAGGTAACTATACCGTAATTGCACAGGGCTGTGAAATTGGATTGGGAGTTCATCCAACAAATTATCTCAGTTGTCATTCTATTTTTTATGCACATACTCCATGGGGAATACATCCGGAATGGAAAAAAACAATTGAAGGTATAGAGCGAATTAGTCATATTGGAAATGATGTGTGGATAGGCGCTAAATCAATTGTAATGGATGGTGTGACAATTGGAGATGGTGCTATTGTCGCTGCTGGTTCTGTCGTAACTAAAGATGTTCCACCATACGCTATCGTTGGAGGCGCTCCTGCCAAAATAATTAAGTATCGTTTCCCTCAAGAAATGATTGATAGGTTATTGGAAATTAAGTGGTGGGATTTACCTGATGATGAAATCACAAAGGTGATAGATTTGTTCCATCGTCCGAATCCGACTCTGGACGATATAAACGAGTTTTTCCCAAAAGACAAGGAGTAATCACTTTTAAAGAGATGGGCAAACGAGTTTTGTTGGTAACCCAATACTTTTATCCTGAGAATTTCAAGAGTAATGATATAGCTTTTGAGTTGGTTAAGCGCGGATATGAAGTGGATGCTCTTGTGGGTATTCCTAATTATCCTGAGGGGAAATACTATCAAGGGTATGGTTTATTCAAGAAGCGTCATGAGATAGTAAATGGGGTACATGTATATCGTGCA
>JAEEGL014203235.1_pt1 | contig 22590 bp, 20 predicted proteins | sample 9134231 | NCBI WGS metagenome assembly JAEEGL01 (sample SAMN16246548, study PRJNA631951) | gut metagenome | biome: gut microbiome; feature: rumen; material: fiber-attached | host: Bos | place: Iran: Karaj | collected 2018-10
CTTTGCGGCGGCTTGGGGTGGAGGCAATTCCGCTGAAGAATTTAAACCACGAAATACACTAAATACACGAAAGTGGAGACACAGAAGGTGTGGTAGATATAATTTTATGAAAATTTTTTATAAATTTTATAAATATGCTATTGCGTATACTGTGGGTAAAATGCTATAATATCTTTGTTTTTATAAAAAATATTCCCAAAGAGCGGAGATGATATGGAAGAAAATTTTGGAAAATTTATGAGAGATTTTCCTCATATTTGTTTTAGGAAGACCTGGCAGATTGAGGATGGTGTTATGTATATGGCTGGCGAGTGCGATGCGATTGTCAGAGCAGTCAGCTATTTGCCGCTATCCCCCGCCGTCCGGCAGGAAATGCTCAGAGTCTCGCTGGTAAAAGGGGCGATGGCGACAACGGCCATTGAAGGTAACACACTGTCGGAAGCAGAGGTTCGGGCTATTCAAGAGGGACGGTCGGAAATCCCGAAAAGCCGAAAGTATCTTGAGCAAGAGGTCAAGAATGTCCTTGATGCGTTGAACGGGATTTTGGATCAGGTAGTAAAACATCATGCCATCGTCCCGATCACTTCTGATCTCATTCGGTCGTTTAATCAGCAAGTTGGCCGTGATCTCGGGGAGAACTTTGAATCAATCCCGGGCGAGTTTCGCACGTGCGAGGTTGTAGTTGGTGCCTATCGTCCGCCAGACCACCGAGTCGTAAAAGAACTTGTAACGCGGATGTGTGAATGGCTTAAGCAGCAGTTTGGATATGAAAAGGAGTCTCGACCTTCATTCCTTGACGGGATTGTCGAAGCTATTGTTGCGCATGTCTATCTGGTTTGGATTCATCCGTTTTGCGATGGGAATGGGCGTACGGCTCGTCTGCTGGAGTTTTATCTTCTCTTGCGGAGCGGAATCCCCAACACCTGTGCGCACATTCTTTCCAACTTCTACAACAATACACGGAGCGAGTATTATCGCCAACTGTCAAATGCAGGGAAGACATGCGATCTCACGGGATTTATACGGTATGCAATTTCAGGACTGCGTGACGGGCTTGAGGAAATTCTGATAGCGGCGCAGAGGTATCAGATAGCATCGGCTTGGCGCAATTATCTGTATGACTGCATCCATGCCGAGAATTATTCGCAAAATGTAAGTAGAAGATACACGAAGCTGCTCGCAGGAATGGATGTGTTTACAACCTATTCCAAAGATCAGCTGCTTGTGCTTTCGCCAGAGGTCGCGGCAATTTATGGAAAGGTTACTCCTGGTACGATTGTCAGGGATCTGAAGGTCCTTGCGGGACTTAATCTCGTTGAGGAAGTAGAGCCTGGGGGCTATAGAGCTAACATTAGTGACCTGATCGAGAATTTGCCGCAGGTGCGAAGCTTTGATCGAACATGAATAAGGTGTTTGCCAAATGAAACAGATACTACAGTCGTTTAAGACAGGTGAGATGTGGCTGACGGAAGTGCCGGCGTGGTTAAACAATGACTCTGATCTGAAGAAATGTACTACATCAACAAAATAGTCGGTTTTCTTGTAAGTCCAATCGGCGGAGCGATCGCTGGCGGGGTGCTTGCCTTCCTGTGCGCGAAGCGCGGGCATCGCCGTGCGGCGAAGTGGATCGGGTGGATTACGGTCGCTTGGCTGTGGCTGTGGATGACGCCGATTATGACTTGGGTTGTCGGGGTGCCGTTGGAGAGGGAGTTTTTGGTGGATGGACGTGTCCCGGTTGTAGAGACCTTCCCTGATGCTGATGCAATTGTCCTGCTCGGTGGGTCGATGGGGATCGAGACGAATATGAGTTCATACGCCGAGATGGCGACAAGCGCGGATCGCGTTTGGCAGGCGGTGAGATTGTACAAGGCGGAGAAGGCGGACAAGATCATAGCGACAGGCGACTATGCGAAGGACACGACGCTGCCGCTGCTGAAGGACTTTGGTATGGGCGAAGAGTCGGTGTCGTTTGTCGATGCAAGGACTACAGAGGAAGAGGCGAAAGGGGTGTTGGAGTTATTTAGCCGTGTAGAACATGTAGAAAGTGTAGAGGGAGGCGCTTCCATCGCGAACCACGAGTCACGAACCACGATCTTGCTTGTGACAAGTGCATGGCACATGAAGCGGGCGCGTCTGATGTTCAAGAAGTATGCGCCGGAGATTGAGGTCGTCTGCGCCCCTGCGGATTTCGAGAATACTTTCATGGCAAGGAAAACGCCTTTCTTCAAGGCCATCCTTCCTGACCCAAATGTGTTCTACCTGAATTCTACGGCGTTTCATGAGTGGGTAGGAATTGTCGGGTATTCGATTTTCAGATAAAACTCTCTGCGCACTCTGCGCCTCTGCGTTAAAAACAAAATGAAATCCCCGCTGTTTAGCTGTGTCGTTCCGGTGAAAGGGGCACGTCCGTATCTTGCGGAGGCGCTTTCAAGTTTGGAGGCGCAAGGCATGGGGGACGACCTTGAAGTCATTGTTCAGGATGGTGATGTTGAAACGGATTCTGGGCAGAGCGATGCGCTGAACAAGGGGTTCGCAAAGGCAAAGGGCGAGTGGCTGTTTTGGTTGAATGCTGACGATGTTCTGCTGCCTGGTGCGCTGAAGAAAGTTTTGGACAGGATTAACAGGATTGACAGGATTAATTGGATTGCGGGTGATACGGTGTATCTGGATGAGAAGGGGATTGTGAAGGATGTTAGAACCGATGCGAAGTGGAGAAGTTGGTTTGGAAAACACTTGAGTGTGTGGACTGGCGGGCCGAGCGCGTTCTTTAGACGCGAGCTGTGGGAGATGCGCGGCGGATTTGCCGCGGACCTAAAGTACGCGATGGACATCGATTTGTGGACGCGCTGGGCGAAGGCGGGTGAGAGGTTCGTCGGGCTCGGCGAATATGTCTGGGGCTTCAGGATGCACGAGGGATCGAAGACGATGGGCGGCAGATTTGCCGCGGAGCAGGCGAAAGAACTTACTGCAATCGACGCCAAATACGGTGTGTCCACAATGGGCTTTTGGCGCAACCTATCGCGTGTTGCAAGTCTGCTGGACGGCAGCTGGAGCAAGAGACAATCGGACACGGCCTGTATGCGCGGGAAACTTTGGAGTGAAATAGCCCAATGAAGATTCTCCATATTTGCGCTGGGTGGCAGCAGTGGAACGGCGCGGCGAATATCGCACGACTTATAGCCAAGGAGCAGGAAGAATCTGGCAACAAGGTGACGCTTGCAACATGGGCGAGTGTCGCGAAGCTGCGCGCGGCGGACGAAGTGTGGATTCACTGCGGGTGGCTGCCGTGTTTGTGGTGGGCGGCGTTGTGGGGGCGCAATGTGCATTGGATGCCAGAGGCATGCTACGACCCAGTGAGGCTACACTATCATGGCTGGAAGAAGAGTCTCGTCGGACCAATAGAACGATTCAGCCTCCGTCGCTGCAAGACGCTTGTTGCCACCTGTGAAGCCGAGAAGAGGTGGATACAGTCCTATCTAGGGAAGCGGTGTCCGGAGGTCGAAGTATCGGATATCCGAAGGTTCTTCAAGTTGCCCTCTGACCAGATTGAACCGTTGCCAAAGGATAGGCCGATTCGTCTCCTCTACATGGGGCGTCGCCATCCGCTTAAGGGACTTGGGTTCCTAGAAGAAGCCGTTAGAAGTTTAGAGTTGGGAGCTAAGAGTTCAGAGTTAAGCTCACAACTTGAACTTAAGATTGTTTCCAACGCCTTTGGTGATGAAAAAGAGGCCATTTGGAACTGGGCTGATGTCCTTGTCCTCCCAACCTTCAGCGATAATTTTGGCCTTGTGATTGCCGAAGCCTTGGAACATGGTAAGCGCGTCATCACAACCGACGGTGCGCCAGCATGGGGAGATGGCAACGACTATGGTGGGAGGTTGATATATCTGAAGGGCTATCGCGATGGCTCCCGTGAAGAGCGAATCGGATTGCTGAAGAAAGCAATCGAAAGGTTTTGCGAATGAAGGTTTCTTTGATCACAGCGTGCTACAATAGCGCGGCGACAATCAAGACGGCGATGGAGAGCGTCCTGGCGCAGAAGGACGTCGATGTCGAGTATATCGTCGTCGATGGCGGGTCGACGGACGGGACGGTGGATATCATAAAGGAATATTCTACATGTTCTACACGTTCTACACGGCTAACATTCAAGTGGCTCTCCGAACGCGACCAGGGAATGTACGACGCCATCAACAAGGGAATTGCGATGGCGACTGGTGATGTGGTGGGGATTCTGAACGCCGATGATGTTCTGGAGTCGCCGGATACGCTTGCGCATGTCGCGGGTGCGTTTGATGAAAGCGTTGACGCAATTTATGCGGACATTCGATTCGTGAAGCAGGATTTGCAGACCACAATTCGCTATTACGGCGCCAAGCATTGGAAGCCGTGGATGTTTCAGTGGGGCAAGATGCCGCCGCATCCAAGTGTGTACATCCGCCGGGATTTGTTTGAACAGTTCGGGTACTACAAGCTGGGCTACGAGATTGCGGCAGACTACGAGTTGTTGATCAGGTATTTGCGGAAGGCGAAGCTCAGGACACGTTATCTGGGCGAGTCGCTTGTAAGGATGCGCATGGGCGGGAAGTCGACGCGAGGATGGCAGAGCTTCAAGACGCTCAACACGGAGAATGTCCGTGCCAATCGTGAGAATGGGTACTTCTGCTGCTTCCCGATGATGCTGCCGAAGTATCTGTTCAAGATTTTCGAGTTCATTCTCCCCACACTCGGCTTTAAGAAGATGTAGATGTGAGGATTCTGAATAGATTGATCAGGCGGGTGTATGCGGCGGCATTTGCGATGTCGCCGCGTATCGGAATGTATGTACGCAACCGCACTCTGCCGTGGGGACATCCGACAATCGCCTACCTCGAGTTTTCCCTTGCCGAGCACTGCAACATGAATTGCGCTGGATGCCTGCACTATGCGCCGATGGCCGAGCGGAGACTGGCCAATCTTGAGTCGCTGCGGCGGGACTTCGCGAGGCTCTCGGAACTGTTCGACAACATCCGGCAGATACGCATCATGGGAGGTGAACCGCTGCTGCATCCGCAGGCGGACGAGGCGGTGCGGATTGTGCGGAGCGCGTTCCCGAAATCCAGGCTCTCCGTAGTCACGAATGGACTCCGACTCCTGGGCGGACTTGACGACGATATTGTTCGGCTTCTCGCGGCCATGCATGATGCGGACGCCGCAATCGATTGGACGGTCTATCCGCCAGTCGCGGGACGGGCGGACGAGATCACGTCCGTCTGCAGAAGGGCGGGCGTGCGTCTCAACGTCGAGTCGAAACCGGAGTTCCTTGCACGGGTTCTTCCGAAGGGCGGGGCCGGGATAAGGCGCTCGTTCAGGTGGTGCCGCGAGCGGTTCTTCTGTCCGCTGCTGGACGACGGACGCATCTACACCTGCGCTCCGGCGAGATATGCGGAATACTACAACAAGGCTGCCGGGACGAAGATCCCGTCTGAGCGCGGCATCGACATAGGCGCGGCTTCCGCGAAGGATATCCTGTACTATCTCATGTGTCCGTCGTTTGCATGCTCTTTCTGCGCGGAAGGCGCGAGAAGTTTCGGATGGAAGGCGAATGGAACGCCAGCGGACTGGCTGTACGAAAAGGAGTCGCCATGACGGTCACCGTCGGAGTCAAGTGCTTCAACAACGTCCGCTACATCCGCGAGGCGCTTGAGAGCGCGTTCCGCCAGACGTACCGTCCGCTGGAGATCGTCGTATGCGACGACTGCTCGACAGACGGCAGCTGGGAGACGATAGGCGAGGTCGTCGAAGCGCATCTTGGCGAGCCTGGGCTCCACGTCGTCGTTGAGCGGAACGAGTCCAACCTTGGCAATCTCGGCAACTGGGAGCGCATCTGCGGGCTTGCGACGGGGGATTATATCGTGAAGTTCGACGGCGACGACGTGAGCGAGCCGGATAGGGTCTCGCGCATCGTCGCCGCCATCGAGTCGGCGCAAGGGAGGGGGCTTTCGCCCACGCTCGTCGGGCACGGCGGATGGATGATCAGCCCGTCGGGCCGGCCGATGGGTGCGATGTATCCAGCCGCGCGCGGAAATGTCGTCGGCGCGGCGATGGCATTCTCGCGTCGTTGCTTCACCGAGTTCGGACATGCCGAGTGCGATCCGCGCATCGTCGACGACGAGCTCTACGCCTATCGCGGCATGATGCTCGGCGATTTCGTCGAGATGAATGACCGCCTTGTCCGCTACCGCTGCGGTACGGGCGTATCGAACGCCCTGGTCGGCATTCGCCGAGCATTGTGCAGAGGTGCGCGGGAATTGATCGTCGCGCTTGGACAGTGCGAGCGGGACCTTATGCGCCTGGGATTGGATGACGCCGGTGTCGCGAAGTGGCGGAACGTGCTGTCGGGCGAGCGCGAGAAGGCGAGGAGTAGGCTTGAGCTAATCGAAGGGGAGACGATGCGCAGGCGGCTGAATGGTGCGCGGAAGGTCTGTGTCTCTGGCCGCGGCTGGAGATTCCTTCGGTTCGCATTCATTTTGCCGCGCTGGCTTGGCGATCCGTGTCTATACGTCTATTCGCTGGCTCGGTATTTCGGACGACGCCTGAAGGGGCTGTCGTGTCATCCCATGAAGACTGCTGGGGGATGGGCATAATGGAAGAGAAATCAGACAGGATACATGTCGTTATGGCGGCGGACGGGCCGTATGTGAAGGGGCTGGAAGTCGCGAAGGCGAGCATGGTCGAGGGCTGCTCCGATCCGGGGCGGCTCGAGTTTCACCTGTTCGGAGAGGGCGCCGTGTCGCTGGAGAGGATGCGGCGCGAGTTCGGCACTTACAAAGGTTCGCCGATGGCGTTTCTGCGGTTGTATCTTGGGGAGCTTTTGCCGGATGTCGATTGGGTTGTGTATTCCGATGTGGACACTCTTTGGCATCGCGATGTCTGCGAGCTTTGGGAGTTGCGTGACGAGACGAAGACGATTCAGTGGGTGAGAAGTGCGGCTTTCGAGTTTGTTGAGTGGTGTCACGAGCGGGATGTGCCTCTTGACCATTTTTCCTCGGACCGATATGGTTGCAGCGGGATATGTCTTATCAACTTGAAGCGTTGGCGAGAGACGAAGGTGCTTGAGCGCTGTCGCGATTTCGCCTCGCGATATGGCGTTCCGAAATATGCCGACCAGGACATTCTGAATGCGGTGCTTGCGGACGATGCGGGGCTGCTGCCGGAATGCTGGGATGTACAGATCCCCAGCCCAGAGAACACACCGTCGTGTGTTCTGCATATCACGAGCGTGGGAAGGTATTTCAACACGCCGTATAAAGGCGGCATCGCGCAGTATCGGTATTGGGAGCATGTCGCGCGAGGCGGTGAAATCGGGAAAGTCTTCGCCTTCCCATTATATTTTCGTGGATGGATGATTCGGCTTCTTCTTCCATTTGCCTCGCCGCTCTTCCGTGAACGGGTCCAGCGCAATCTCGCCTGGCGTTGGTTCGTGAAGCGGGAGATGAAGTTGCGGGAGAGGCGAACAATAAAGATGCAAAGTATGCAATATATCTGATGCGAAGTCTTTTGTAGAACGCATCAATGAATTTCATGAGCGCGGCATATTTGCCGGAGTGCGTTGTCATCATGCGCATGGGCGGGATGTCAACTTCCGGCTGGCGCTCGAATCTGGTGATCAACCGCGAGGACCTTCGCGCCCTCCGCGCCCACGGCATCTGGTCCTGCATGCCGCTCATCTACCTCAAGTACCTCTTCAAAATCTGGGGGTTTGTGTTTAGGAGGTAGGAGTTGGAGTTCGAGTTGGAGTTGGAGAGTGGAGTGTTAGGGGTTAGGAATAAGGTAAAAGTGTCAGGCACTTATATATGAAACTTAGCGTAATTCTTTTTTTCTGTGCTATCTTGGTTGTCGCTGTGCAGTCATTGGCGGCGAAGCATCCGATTGTCGTGGGCGCGGAGCAGGCGCAGACGCGCATCGTGATGCTTGATCCGGATGTCGTCTCGCCTGAGCCGGCGAAGATCGTGTGGGAGTGGAAGCCGTCCAAGGATGCGAATATCAAGGCGGCGGGGCTTGCCGGCAAGTTCGACAACGTGGACGAGTGCAAGCCGAGTGACGACGGGAAGAGAATACTCGTGTGCGCTTCCAACTGCGGATTCGCGGTTGTGGACGTCGCGACGACGAACGCCGTGGCGGCGGGATGCGTCAACCTGCCTGGACAGTTCGCGAACCTCCACTCCGTCTGCGAGCTGCCCGACGGCAACCTCGTGGTCGCAGGGTCGCAGGCCGGCGGGCTCATGGTCGTCGACATCAAGTCGAAGCCGTTCTCACGGTCGTCCCATGTAACGACGAACGCCTACCGCGGCGCACACGGGGTCCTCTGGGACGCGAAGCGCAACTGCCTTTGGGCGACCGGCGAGAAGCCGCTTACGCGGTTCTTCTACGATTCGAAGACGAAGACGCTCAAGCGCGACAAGTCGTGGGACGTGGAGAAGCCGTTCGCGTACCTCTGCGGACATGACCTCGTGTGGGGCGACAAGGAGCACAACCGCATCGCCTCGACCCTTGGGAACGGAATCGCTGTCCTCGATCTGGAATCAGCAGACAAGGCTGACATGATGGAGATATCCGAGACGCTGCCGGGCAACGTGAAGGGGCTATCGTACGCCGGCGGCGAGCGCCTGGCCGTCTACCTAGACAATACGGCGTTCAAAGGCAAGCCCTGGACAACGATCAATATCCATGTCGACGGCAACGGCGCAAGCCGCGTCTACACCCTCCCTGGTTCCGCCTTCTACAAAGCGCATTTCTTCCTCGGCTCCCTCGCCCCCTAATCCCGTAACTGCTCTCCCGTCTCCTAAATGAGATTTTAGGTCAGACCTAAAATCTCATTCGAACTCCACCTCCAATCCTACCTCAACCGCGGCCCCCACCGCGGTTTTTGTTTTCTCGCACTTACAGAAGGGGCGCGTCGCGCTAGGGGCTATTATGGCAATTGGGCGAGTGGCAGTAATATGGTGAATGTCGTGCCGTTTCCAACCTCGGAGCGGCAGATTATGCGTCCCTTGTATTGGCTTACGACGATATCGTGGACTGTTGCAAGGCCGAGCCCGCTTCCGGGCTTGTCTGCGGCGGACGGCGCACGATAGAACCGCTCGAACATGCGCTTGCGATCTGCGGGGGAGATGCCGCATCCCGTATCCGATACTTCAATCTTGGTCTTGCCGTGGTCTTTTGCCACGGAGAGGGTCACAACTCCGGCTTCCGTATACTTGACGGCGTTGTCCATGAGGTTGCCGATTATTTCAAAGATGAGGAAGGGGTGCGCGCGCACGATGACATCCTCGGCGGGAGGGGTGTATTTCACCTCCACATGGTTGATTGTCGCTCTCATTTCCGATGCGATGCGCCATGCGGCCTCGGAGACGTTTACGCGCTCCATATTAGATTTGTCGTACCCGGCGAAATTCCGCGCAAGACGCATGTAGGCGGCGATTTTCTTCCTCTCCACATCGCAGATCGCTTCGATTCTTCGCGCTGCGGTGGTCGGTGGGTCTTCCTGTGAGACGATGGCGCTGGCCTCCTTTCCAATGTCGCCGAATGCACGAGACTGGTTATGGAGAACCTTTGTCGTCAAACCCTCGAGTTCGTCTCCCATGCGTTCCATCTTGCGAAGTGCCTTGAACGCGATGACGCCAAGGAAGATCGCAAGGACCAGCGCGGCATAGAAGAACTTGGCCTCGCGCTCCGAGAAGGACAGAATGTTATCCATCGACAATGTTTGCACGCTCTTGCCGCGCGAACGCTCGATTTTGGCGGTGTCGAACCACCTTGCATAGATGAATCCGGCCGTCAGGAGGAGAAACGCAATCGGGACGAGATATTTCAGAAAGACGATGGCGATTCGCCTTCCGAATCTCTTCTCAGAATTCGCGCAGGACATATCCCATCCCCCTGTTCGTGTCAATGATTTCGCGTGGCGCACCAACTGCTTCGAACTTGTTGCGTAGCGTTTTTATCTTATTTGCCAGCCGCATGGAGAAACGCTCCACATTCCCCCACGCCGCCCGCTCAAGCGCATTGGCTTCGACAATGTGCCCCTGCGCCTGAACGAGTTGTAGGAGGATATTGAACTCGAATTCTGACAATTCCAGGCGCTTGTCGCGGTATGTGGCGGAGCGTGTGTCGATGTTCATCTTGACATGCCCCCAAACCGACTCCTTGTCCATCGTGGCGAGACTTCCGTGCCAAAGCGCCTTCTTGACGCGTGCGTGGAAAGTCCTCTCACTGAACGGCTTTGAGAGGAAGTCATCGGCGCCTGCGTTCAGCGTCTCCGCTTCGCCGACATCGCCTTGGAAGGAGCTTACGGCGACAATCGGCAGGAAGGGCTTCTGTCGGCGGATGCGTTTTAAGATTGCGCGACCGTCCAAGCGTGGAAGGTGTATGTCGAGGATGACGAGCGCAAAGTCCTCGTCCCTCATACGTGAAAGCGTCTCCCGTCCGTCGCTCGTCCGGATGACTTCCACATTGCTTCCTTCGACCTGTAGCGACATAAGATAGCTTTGGATCGTGTCGAATTCGCTCGTAGTGTCTTCTGCGACAAGTACTTTCAATGTCTTCATGCCTTAATTATAGCATTTTCGGAGCGCGAAGCGCGAGAAGAAAGTCCGAAGTTGTCAGCATTGACAACTTCGGGCACGTATTTTTCGCGTTTGACAAGTTCGTGACAAGTTGCAAAAAGCGTTGAATTGCTATAATGCGAGTGGCCCCACAGGGAGGAGTATTAATTATGGAGAAACTCATAATTGTGGCATTGGCAGCATGTCTGGCCTTTAACGCATACGCGGATAAAGTGTATGAGTGGCCGCAGCTTCCACCCGGTTCAATGCCGGACACGGAAGTCTCGACAAATGTCGCACTACACGTGAACGCCGAGCGGATAGAGAGCTTCAGCTTGAGCATTCAGGTCGAGGGAGGCGCCACGAGCGAGGTATTGGTCGCAGTGGGACACGATGCAGACGAGGACGGCGATTTGTCGTTTGACGAAACGGCGTTCGTCTTTGGGCGCGACTGCGGATCTGGATACCTTGTCAACTATTTGACTGCGAGTGCACTTGATGACGTGGGGGAAACGATAACGATTTCCCGCAAAGACTTCGATCATGCGTGGAATCTAGCCAAGGTGGTGAAGCGTGGCGCTGGCGCAATTGGCGAGAGCGTCACCGAGACGGTGGTGAACCAGCGGTTCTCAATTCACATCAGGTAGGGAGGTTCGCGTCATGCTTGCAGTAGATTGGAACATGGTTGGCGTCGTCTCCGCACTGGCGTTCTGCGGGCTATTGGCAGTGCTGTCGATGCGCAAGCCACTCTGCGCGGCTTTCGCGCATGTAAAGGCGATGCCACGCCCTGTGCAGGTCGTGACGGCGATTTTGGCCGTCATTGCGACACTCCAGGCGCAAAAGGCCGGAAACGGCGGTGGCACTAATGAGCCGCCATCCAGGTTGATTGCGGGGGATGTGTTCCTGCGCTCCGGACCGGATGCGCCGCCACCGACGGTGACGATAGAGGAAATCGAGAGGGGATATCGGCTCGATTATGAGACGAACGATGTAGCGCATGTTTATACCATGCCGGTGAACGGGGTCTATGTCGGGAATTCGCACATACACGGGGCGTCTTCGAGTTGGGGAATGAACCTGATCGACTTTGGCGACTGGTCGTTCCCGTTTGGATCGAGCCATGCCGTGTACTCGAAGTTTTGGTGGTTTGTCGACGGGAGGATTCGGGTCTCGCCGTTGGATCCGTCTAGGGAGATCGCCACAGGAGCGCACGACGTGCTTTCGATGCAAGGTGCCAGCCGCATTTGGAGGGCGGCTGTCGGCGATGGACAGTCCATAGTATGGGAGAACGTGTTTGTTGGTAGCGACACCAACAGCGCTGCCAATCTGCAGATTGTCCTCAAGGATAACGGAGACTTTGAGACATGGTCGAACGAGGTCGGCAGGGTGTACGCGAGAATCAATCCAGACGACTGGGATGGCGATGGTTTGGACAATACGATTGATGCGTGGCCACTGGCAAGCGATGGTGACTGCTTCGGAACTGGCATTGGCTGGTTAAATGCGAACTGCTCCGGCGTTCTTTCGGCGAGCGAGGGGACGAACGGCGAAATCGTTGTCGAGTGGAGCACGAACGCCAACGCAAATGTTTACTACTGGCTTCAGTTCACGGCATTAGCGGACGGGACGCGGGTGACGATCGACTGCGATGGCCCAAGCTATCTCGGCGATATGGTCGTGATCGCCAATGCCAATCAGGTGTGCAGTGTTCCGCTTCTAATGGGCGCAGGGTACTGGGTCAGGGCGAGCCGGCCGATCTCGGATATCTCTGCGAGCGATCTAGATGCGAATGTCTGGCTCAATGATGCCCAGCCGTCGGGGATGCGCGGCGCGCCGACGACAGGGCCGAGCTGCGACTTCGGCGTCGAGAGGCCAGTGTCATTTTCGCTTGAGGGCGGGAACGGCAGTGGATACCTGACGACGCAACCCGATGTCGGCGCTGTGATTGGCTCGGTGACCGGCAGCTGCTGCGAGGTCTCTTTCAATGCGAGCGCTTACACATGGACATGCAGCGGCAACTGCCACTGCGCCGGATACGGGCAGTGGTGGAATGTCTCGGCCTGTTGGGAAGGGTATGCCAAGTCGTTCCCATGGTGGGCACAGTGCGGTTGCCAGGTTGCGAACCAGTACAACCCAGAGGCGTGGTTCTCACTTTCGTGTCCGCCGGTGATAATGAAAAGCGGTAATTCGCATACGGTTTCGGGTTCGTTCAATCCGCCGGGCGAGACAAACGCGACGCTGACTCTGACCTGTGTGCAGGGATCCAACAAAATCAGCATTCTTTCGAGCGGCGATGCCTGGATGGAAGTTCAAGGGGTTGCTGTGAGCGATGTGGCGGGGGATGTGCTTTTCGAGCTTCGCCTCGACATGGGCGGCGAGACATATACTGTCACACAGGCCATGACAGTAGCAGAAGTCAAGTACTTGCACATGGAAAGCGAACTCAGGGATACGGAGAAGAACAACAACCAGCCCCCGTTCAACGGGGAGACGTCGTACCCGTTCTGCGAGACCAACAGTCCCTTTGCCGACAAGCACATTGCAATACCGTATTATCGCGTCGTGGACACAAACGACTTCTCGGTTGTAGACTTCTCGGTGAGCATGCGTCTCGAGCTGGATCCAGACGTCCCTCCGCCATGCGACGCCGAATGGCAGATACTATCGAATACAGCGGGAAGTGGAGCGCTTGCAAATGCGCACGGCCTTTGCGCCGATTTTGCCAACCCAAAGCACGGTGGCGTCGTCCGGCTGCGTTCGCGGGTTGACGGCTCTCCTTGGACTGAAGGAAACATTGTCCTTCCGCTTGCAGGCGCAAGCATAGATGACATCGTCGAAGGTGACCTGGCAGCGTATGCCGCGCAGATGGACTGGCTGATTGCGAACTACAACAAGGACGAGCGTAACAGCAAGGATTTTGGCGAGCGCTGGTTTGTAGGCGGCGGGAACGGCGATTACATTGGCCGGCCCGACTCCGCCGCAAGTCCAACCGTGTGGCTATACAACCAGGTCAATGACGAGCCGACGCCAGATTTTAATGGGGTGGGTTTTGGCGCAGTGATGACTTGGCACGGTCTGCCGACACGACTGTCCAAGGTCAGCAACCTGTTTGTCAGTTTTGGAACCAAGCGCATTGGCGTTGCGGAATGGCGGCGGCAGCTTGCGAGGATAATCTACGGAACAAGCGACTTCTTTTTCGGGGACGGGACATCGTCCATGAGCTGGGAGGCGGGGAACACCCTGTCCACGACCAACTTTGCCCAGGCCACGGGGACGCTTGTGACCAACATGTGGCTTAGACTGGGAGAGAAGGAAAGGCGGCTCTGGCCAAATGAGGCGAACGCTGACAACCATGTGCAATGGTCGAGTACGTTCGACTACAATCGTCAATTCGTATCGCCTACGACTGTCGAACTGGGGATGGATATCCTGAACTCGAATCAAGGAGAATAGACTATGAAGAAACTAATCGCAGCAGCATTGGCGGCAACGGCGTTTGCGGCTTTTGCCATGCCCTCGCAAAACAATTATCATGCCGTCACGAACGACTGGTACCAGGGCAATTACTCGAACGTCTACGAGCTGGCGCAGCAGCGGTTGGCGGCGAACACGAACGATCTCGTGGCCGCAGTCATCATGGAAACCTACGATCTTAGGTTCTCGTCGTTCGCGGCGATATCGAATTCGATCCTGCGCGTGATGCGCGCCTCGGAAGCTGCGACGCTCCCGGCCTACACGAACATGTACTGGCGCTACTACCGCGACGACTACAACTGGTATTTGGGCGAATACCTCCCGCAACAGAGCGAGGCGCGCCGACAGTCCGAGATGTACAAGGCATACAAGATTCATGTGCCGATGTCCTGCGCCCCCACCCTTAAAACCTTCTGGGACAACAACCTGTGGTGAATGGTCCGGCAAGTGATTGGCCTCAAGGCAGTGTCAGAAAGGAAACGAGCATGAAGAGAATAATCGCGACAGTTGCAGTCTTGCTTTCGGCATCCGCATGGACAACGCCGTCCGGCGACAACTATGCGGCAGTGACGAATGACTGGTATCAGGGCAACTGGACGAACGTCTACGAACTGGCGCAGCAGCGGTTGGCGGCGAACACGAACGATCTCGTCGCCTCGCACCTGATGGTTTCGTACGACATTCTGTTCTCCGACTACCAGGCCATATCCAACTCCATATTGCGCCTTGTTAGGGCGTTGGATTCCGTTACCGAGCCATCGCTCACGAACTTGTGCGCATCTCTTCGCCCGGGGTGGGTGTACTATCTTGACGAATTCCTGCCGCAACAAACCGAAGCGACCCTTCAGGAGCAGAGGGCGAAGTCCCAGATCTCGCACAAGCCCTTGGACTGCGACTTCATCCTTGAACAGATCTCAGAGTCCGGCCTCTGGACGCCGCTCCAGCAGTGACGGTGCATTGGTAAAATCGAAATCTTCCTTTTTATAACCACGGGGCATGGCCCAATAGTATTCAAAAAAATCAATTCAAACAAAGGATCAATATATGTCAATGATTCCTAAGCATTATGTCAACGCTGTGCTGTCAATTGGCGAGCAGCAGCCTAATGGAAACCGTCGATGGTTTGCGTCTGCCTTTATAGTAGGGAAGAAAGTTGCTTCAGATCCGACAAAGTCGAATATATATTTAATCACGAATAAACATGTGGTTGATGTTCTTGATACGATACTATTAAGGTTCAACAGTAAAGATGGCTCCGGTGTAAAGGATATGCCTTGCATTTTAAGGGATAGGAATGTTGAGTGGTTTTCTCGGCACCCTTCACAGGCCATTGATATAGTAGCGTGCAAGCTCCATGGCGGAAATGTTCAGTCTGTTACAAATTTATCTTGGTTCGATATTGATGATAATGCATTAACTTTGTCTCAAATGCAGTCTTCGGGTGTAGATGAGGGGTGTTTTGTCTATGCAATTGGATTTCCAATGGGAATTGTAAGTGATCGAATTAATGCACCTATTGTGCGTCTTGGCTGTATTTCAAAAATAGAGGATGCATTTGGAGGATTCGGCGATTCGTCATATTATGTTGACGCGCAAGTTTTCCCGGGCAATTCTGGTGGGCCAATTGTGAGTCGTCCGGAGTTGGCTTCTGTTGGGGGTACTAATCATAACTCTCACGCTAATCTCATAGGGATCGTGAGTTCTTACATACCATATACAGATAGTTTAATTAGTCGCCAGACGGGTAAGACGGTAATGGTGCATCGTGAGAACTCTGGGTTGACTAATGTCTTCCCCGTTGATCGAATAAAAGAGGTGATTCAGATTGAGGAAGAGCGTGTGCGCCTGGCTAATACCAACTCGACAACATGAGATAAGGACTGGAGAAATACCACTTTACAACGAAATGAGGGTTAATATGAAAATGACAAAGAAGACAGAGGATAGAATCAAGGTTAGCGTGCCCAAGTTTCAGAGAGTTCTTGCGGCAGCCAAGGATCGAGACTTAAACGAATCGGACACAGTGTCTATCATCACGGACATGCTTGCTGAGGTGTTCGGATATGACAAATATCAAGAGGTCACAAGCGAGTTGGCAATTCGAGGAACATATTGCGACCTTGCGATAAAACTTGGCGACAAGTTCCAATATCTGATTGAATGCAAGGCCATCGGGACGGAGCTAAAGGAGCTTCATCTGCGTCAAGCGATAGGTTATGGTGCGAACAAAGGTATTCAGTGGATAATATTGACAAACGGAATTGATTGGCAGATATATCGGCTGCGCTTTGAGAAACCTATCGCATGGGATATCGTTGCGAGGTTTAATTTTGCGATGGTGTCGACAAAAAATGAACACGACATGGAAAAGCTCGCAATCGTTACAAAGGAAGGGGTCGAAAAAGGGGCAAGGGAAAGCCTTTATGAAAAAACTCAATGTGTGAACCGTTTTGTTGTTGGCGCCATGATTCTGTCGGATCCGGTTATTGCAATGCTTAAGCGTGAACTTCGAAAGCTTTCAGATGGCATTTATATCGAGGAATCCGAGGTTTCCACTTTGCTTCGTGAAGGTGTTCTCCGTCGTGATTTGCTGGAAGGTGAAGATGCAAATGCGGCATTCTCAAAAGTTGCCCGTCATCTTCGGCAGCAAACAAAAAGACCCGCGCCTAAAAAGTGCCCATCGCCGTCAGATAATTCTCCATCGCCGGCACCCGGACAGTCTCTTTCTGATCAGATTCTTGCTGAAACCAAAACGGCAGAAATTGCCCCCGGAGCATGAATTGCAATCCGCAAGAATTAATGGAATGGAGATGTTCAACAATGAAGGCGCGAAAAGGAAGACCATGTCTCCTTGCTCTTCAAACTCTATGCCGAGAAAACGAGAAGGGCGTGGCGCAATGACAGCTCCCAAACCGATGGAGTGAATAAATGAGCAAAGGACGAAAGAACGATAGTTTTATGGATTTTAGAGGCGACATCAACACGCAGTTATGTGCCATTGTCAAATCTACCAAGGCCGAATCTGCATGCGTAGCCAACACTATCCGCACCTTCGACAATTCCCATGACCGTAAGTCCGTGACGAATCCATGACTATGCCGATTGAGTAATCTTATGGATGTTCAAAAATACTATCCTACTTTGCCATATGATTTGGCAGGAAGTCGAAGTAAAAACCGATTTAAAGTGGAATTGCTTTGGGGCATTTCAAAAATGTTGGATTTGATGTCGAGCGATAGGGATTTCACAGTGGTTTTTGATTATGTCTGTGACATAGAAGTACATTATAAAGATGGTCTTGAGTTTTATCAGATTAAAACACATAAGTCTGGTTCGAAGCCATATACTTGCAAGTCGCTAATGACAAAAGCGTCAAGAAATGCGCAAGGCTCAATTTTAGGAAAATTATTTGTCTTAAACAAAGGAAACAATGTGGATGTAAAACTTGTAATTGTTAGTAATGTCCCGATTAGAATAGGCGATAAAAACATTGACCATGGGGAGGTTAATCTTGCCTCTCTGCCGGAAAGCGACAAAGAGCTATTGAAAATTTTATTGAAAAAGGAGTTGGATGTTTCTACCATTGACTTGGCAAATGCATTCTATCTTTATACGGACATAAACCTTGTTAATCCAGAGTATGAAATACAAGGAAAAATAGTCTGTCGGTTCCATGAAATCAAACAATGTGAACCTAATAATCCGCGAGCACTCTATAGATTGATAGTCGATACAGTTCAGAATAGGGCATGTTATGAATATAGCCAGGGTGAATATGACGACATTATAAGGAAAAAGGGAATAACACGAGATGAATTTAATCGAATATTGGATGTCCACGCCGAAACTGAAAAGACAGGCATAAAACAAGCTCGCGAATATATAAGCCAATTAGGGGGTGTGACTCAAAAAAGAGAATACAACAAAGCTATCGCACGACTTATACAGTTGCTACCAGAATCTAAATCGTTACATCGACTTGAGCGAAAGATATCGAGGTATTTGCTGTCGACAGATTGTGGCTCCCGAGATGAGACGATAAGTCAGTTATGTAAGGAATTTTATGACCAATTCCCCGTAGAATATGATGACGCAATACGGATTTTGTTTTTCGTAGTCATAATTGGGCGATTTGAACAAGGAGTGTATGATCATGAAAATGTTATTTGAGGATTTGTATATTTTTGCACCGAGCGAGAAACGTGCACGTAAAATTTCTTTTTCAGAGGGAATAAATATCATCACATCAAGTAAGACGGATGGAACCAATCGTGGGAAATCAATTATAATGCGTAGTCTGTATCATGCTTTGGGGGCTGAATCAAGGTTTGAGGACAAGTTTGAGGTAAAGAACAAAGTTTTCATATTACACTTTTTGGTGGATACTCAACATTATTATATTTATCGAGCGGCGAACTTATTTAAGGTGTTTGACTTAGAGAAAAGATTATTGTTTTCTACCATAAAAGCGGCAGCTTTGGCAAAAGAGCTACAGGCAATAATCCACTTTTCTGTGATGCTGCCGAATAGGCAGACAAACAAACTGGAAGTTACGCCTCCTGTATATAACTATTTGCCATATTTCCTTGATCAGGATAAATATGAGGGCAGTCGATTTGAGTCGTTCAAGAATCTAGAGCAATATTCAAATTACAAGGATTTCGTTCTTTTTTGTCATTTTGGTGTTTATACGCAATACTATTTTACGCTTATTAGGCAGCGAGAAGAATTGGAGTCGCGTATTACAGAGCAAGACAATCGTCTTAGTGTGTTGAATGAAATTATAAAAGATATAGGTAAGAAACTTGAGACAACTGCATATTCTAAAGATGTTGATTCGTTACAACGTGATGTGGCTCAATATAGACAACAATATTCAAGAATCATACATGAACTAAATCATAGTAGGAATGCTCTTGTCAATGCTCGCAATGCGCTTTACGAGTATGAGGCAACGCTTAAGGGCATTGCAGAAGTGGAGCGGATAAATGAACGTGGGCTTGATAAATTGAAATCCGGCACATGCCCGGAATGTGGTTCATCGGTAAATGATTTACTTGTCTTGAAAAGCAGGCGGTACAACCGCGCAGAAGACATAATTACCGTGCGGAATGACATACAGGGATTTGTTTGTAAACTCAAGGAGTCAATATCGGGAGAAGAAAGCCATTACAGAGAGTTGTTGGCTAAGTTAAATGAATACGAAAAATCTCTTAGGATAAATACGGCTGAGATTAATGACATCTTAAAGTACAAGGGAATGTGTGAACTCAAGGATGATGTGGTATCTGAACACGCCACTCTACAGCAAGCACGAAACAAAGACAATGAAGAATTGAGGAAAATCAAAGGCGCCATAAAGGAGCGCAACAAAGAAAAGAAAATCATTAATGATCGGTATTATCAATATTTAATGGAGGCAAAAATACGTTTTGGGCTGGATGAGATACCAGAGGAGAAACTAAAGTCAGTGGCCTCCAACTTAGAAGCGAGTGGCAGTGATAAATGCATTGTTACGGTAATATGGTATCTTACGATCATACGGCTTCGCAATGAATTCAATCACAACGCTATTCAATTGCCAATTGTTTTTGACAGCCCCAATAATGTCGAGAATGACGATGAGAAGACGGATGTGCTTATAAAATACCTACTTGAGAATGCTGGTTTATCTCCGCAGTTTATAATGTCTGGCATTGGATTTGATACGGAAGAGGCCCATGAGACTGTTGGTGACGCGAATATTGTTGTATTGTCGACGCCTAGATTCCAGCTTCTACAAAAAGATGAATATGTAAAGTACGAACCATTACTTTCGGAGTTTTGTGCCGCCGGCTCCGATCAAATTGTTGACAGCAAGGGAGTGGATTATGAGCCGCGGGATATTTCATAGAAGGGTGTGCGCAAGTCATAAAAATCTGAGAACAGAATAATTGACAGGTGTAGTTGAGGTCGATCAAGAGATTGCAAAATTGAAACTAACTTTTATCAAAACTGAAATTATGCGTAAGATGTGAATGGGCCTCATATAATAAGGAGAAAATGATATGCCGGCAAGTGGAGTTCAACGGCCAAATCTCTACATGGAGAAGCTGATTCTCAACAATGGGGAATCGCTAGAGATTGGGAAAGGCGATATTATTGTTTTCGTTGGCCCAAATAACGTTGGGAAGAGTCAGCTACTAAAAGATATTTATAATTTGGCCGGTGATGGCACACATCCAATAGTCCTCAATGGTATTCTTTGCAGTAAATCTTCACGGGAGGACATCTGTGCATGGTTTGATCGACATATTTCTTTCGAGACAACACGTCATGGGCGGATTTATTATGGATATGGATTAGGCAGTATTAGAGAGGTTGAATTCCAATTCGTTGACGATAAACGATTGGGCGTACTACGAGATTTGGTTATTCATTTTCTGAATACTGACTCGCGGTTATTTATTAGTAAGCCTGCCGAAGGGGTCCATAGAAGTGAGCCGCCTAAAAGCCCCATTCATAACTTAATAAGAGATGTTGAGTTGCTTGAAAAGGTTTCGCGTTATGTTAAAAAGGCATTTGGGACGTCGATTACTCCATTTGTGGGTAAGACCATACCATTATGCATAGGCCCAGATATAGATAGATACGAAATCCCCGGGAGGACGATGCCTGAAATCGAGGCAAACTATTTAAGGCGATTGGAGGACTACCCTCAACTTCAAGACCAGGGCGATGGGATGCGAAGTTTTATTGGGATGATATTGTGGCTCGCATTAGAATTTTATAACATAGTTCTTATCGATGAACCGGAAACTTTCTTGCACCCACCGCAGGCAACTCTGATTGGCAATATTGTAGGCGAGCTGATTTCAGTAGATCGACAGGCGTTTATTGCCACGCACAGTATCCATTTTATAAATGGTCTTCTCGAGAAAGTGCCCAATCGAGTAAAAATTGTTCGTATTACAAGGTCGCGTAATACAAATGACTTCTCCATCCTTGACAATGCGCGTTTGCTTCAAATTAGTAAAGATCCGTTTCTGAGGTATTCGGCTTTGCTTGAAGGAATGTTTTATAAGAATGTTGTTTTGTGCGAGGGAGATGCTGATTGCATGTTCTATTCAATGCTTAATAGTGCGGCTGACATGAAAGGTGTAAAAGGGACAGAGACATTGTTTACGCAGTGCGGTGGTAAACAACGGATGGCAAAAGTAATTGGGGCGTTGAAGGAATTGAGGGTCGATGTAAAAGTAATCCCAGATTTTGACGTTTTGAACGATGAAAACATTTTGAAAGAACTTGTCCAAGTGTGTGGCGGGGAGTGGAAGCAGATAAAGCGTGATTACAATGTTCTTGTCTCGGACATTGAGCAACGCGCCAATGTTGGCGAGACTGGGGCTGATATTCTTAAGAAAATATCAGCCGAGTTATCGGATGTAATGGGAGAGGTTGTTTCGCAAACTAAAATGCGGAACATAAAAGAAATGCTGTCTTCTAACACTGAATGGGATCGGCTTAAGCAGATTGGCGTGAGTGGTGTTGGAGCTGGAAATCCTTTCAAATCTTGTGAAGCCATATTGAATTATCTTGCGACGATAGGAATTCATGTTGTCCACTGCGGCGAACTTGAGCGTTTCGTTTCTAAAGTTGGAGGGCATGGACCAAATTGGCTCCATAATGTTCTTGAAAAATATCCTGAAGTGTCTGATCCTGTGTATGACGCCGCCAAAAAATTTGTCAGAAGTTGGGGTTTATGAATGCAATCGGTTGGACGGAGTTTAAAGTGTCAGATATTGTTGACACAGTAAAACTGTATGGGGTGGTTGGCAGAGGATAGAAGGAGAAGATTGATGGGCGGAGTTAGGGAATGAGGTGATGGTGGATTGGTTTTATATCGGCTATTGCACTGTAATGGCGATGTTCGCTGTTGCGGCTGCATACGCCGCTGGCTTTGGCCTCTGCGCACTTCGCCGTTTGCCGCGCTCGCTTATGGTGGGGTTTGTCACGGCCGCGATTGTCGCAACCCTTACCGCGCAGAAGACGAACAATGTGCCGCCGAATATGAATCAGCCCCAGATGCAACCGGTTGGAGGTTCTTTTCAGACAGGATTAACAGGATTGACAGGATTGGTGGGGATTGGTAATCTTATAAGCCTTGTGAATCCTGTCCAAACAACTATTGATGACATTATCCGCGGGTGGCGAGTTGAGAGCGTCACGACTAACGCGGCGGTTTCGTATGCGATGCCTACGAACGCAGCGCTTGTCGGGAACTGGCACATCCACGGCGCTAGCTCGTCCTTTGGGAACAATGTGGTGGACTTCGGTGTTTTGCGGACGAGCGGGACGCTCGTCCCTACCAATTGGGCGTTCCCTCTCGGCACGAACGATGAGGCATTTTCGACATTCTGGTATTTCATTGACGGTCGCATCCGGACAGCTCCGCGCGATGCAGCGCACGAAATCTGCGCCGTTGGCGTTCCAATGTCTGCCGTTCCCGGCCAAAGTCGGTTGTGGCGGCTTGACGGCGAGGATGGTAGCCGCA
>JAEEGL014505756.1_pt1 | contig 22590 bp, 11 predicted proteins | sample 9134231 | NCBI WGS metagenome assembly JAEEGL01 (sample SAMN16246548, study PRJNA631951) | gut metagenome | biome: gut microbiome; feature: rumen; material: fiber-attached | host: Bos | place: Iran: Karaj | collected 2018-10
CTTGCTTTGGCGTACGGCCTTTTCGATATATGGGATGGCATCCTCGTATCGTTTTTGACGCAGCAGGAGGTCGGCCATTGTGGCATCTCGCTCACGGAGAGTGCTACGCGAGAGGCTGTCGCGGCTCATCTTTGCCAGCACGTCTTCGGCATCGTAGAACCAGTCCAGTCCTGCGTAGCATCGCGCCAGCCATGCGCGAGCCTCGTTAGCCACTGCTGGCTCTGCGGCATACAGGCGCGTGATGTATGAAAATGTTGATGCCGCCTCGAGGTAGTCACCCTTTTGGAACTGCGCCTGCCCCATCAGCAGCCACGCGTTTTTTAAGAAAGGGTTATACTCCTTACGTGCCAGATACTGCTTAGCCTTTTCCGTGCGGCGCTTCGCAGGATCCATCTTCGGCTTGCTCTTTATGGAGTGGAGCTGTATGGCCTTTTCGCATTTCGTTACGGCAGTTTCAAAGTTTCCCTTTCCCAGTTGTGCCGATTTCTCGTTGCCGACCATGAAGAATGGTAGGAGTTCGGTATAGTTGTCACTGACGCCTTTTTCCTTAGCTTCCATACCGAGTTTATATGCCTCGTGGCCGTTGAAATAGGTGTTATAGCGCGCCGTGAACGACTGCCACGCACGACTTCGCGCCGTATTCTGCTTTGTGGAGCATGCGGCGAACAAAAGCGCTATGGCGAGCAACGTGGGGATGCTTGCCATGCGTGCGATATGTCGTGCTTGTTTTAGCAAAATGGTTCGACTTTTCTTTAATTTAAACTGAAAAAGTTCTCGTTTATTGTGTTTAGGTGTGTGAAGAAGACTCTTCCACAAGTATCATTGCTGCGTCGTGGAGGGCGATAGGGAGTTGCAGCCCTCGCAGTTCAAGGGAGTGGAGCCAGCCGTGTACCTCGTCAGGTCGCATCGTCGTCATGACCTCTTCAAACTCGTCGGTTTCCTCTGCAGAATAGTCTCTGGCGCCTCGTCCGCGAAAGCGGTCAAGTTCCTCGTCGTCGTAGTATTCAGGCTCCTCCGCGAATATTTCATCGTCGCAGTTGAGGGTGCATATACCCGAGAGTGAACACGAGGCGTGTTCCGTAGTGTGGTGGGTGATTTTGCTGATTTCATCCCAGAACGTGGGGAAGGACTTCGAGACCACTTCGGGGTTCTCAATCTTCAGTTGTGGAAGGATGTATGCCGCAGGCGCAAAGCACATCGCCATACGATGGTCGGAATATGTTGCGATGCTTATAGGAAATGTAGGCCACGACTGCGGAAAACGGGTGCATTCGATGGCGTCGTCGCCGCTCACCGTCAACGCGACTCCAATTTTCTTAAGCTCCGTACACAAGGCTGCTATGCGATCCGTCTCCTTTATGCGTAGGCTTTTCAGTCCTGTGAAGCGGAAGGGATGGCGGAGCATCGCGCATGCGACAACGAGCGTCTGTGCCAAATCGGGCTGCTCGCTGAAATCCAGGTGGAGAGGCTCTGAGGAACGTGGCACCTTTGTGATTATGGCACCTTCAGCCGTAAAACTTGTCCTGACGCCCAATGGGAGAAAGAAGTCTGCTACGCGCTTGTCGCCCTGTAAACTGTCAGCGCGTAGGCCTGGCAGGGTGAGGTGCGCATCAGGGTCGGGGCAGAGCGCGACAAGTTCATAGGCATAGGAAGCGGCGCTCCAGTCAGGCTCAACGTGGTATGTATGGGGCTTCTCTTGCGCAAACATTGCAACGAGGGACTTCGTCATCTCGATGTAAGGCCGCGAAGCAACCTCGCCTTCAAGTTCAAGGTGCAGGTTTCCCTCTACGTATGGCGCTATCATGAGGAGAGCCGATATGTACTGCGAGGAAACGCCAGCAGGAACGCTTATGGATGTACCCCGAAGGCTCCGTCCATGAATACGCAGGGGTGGAAATCCTTCGTTTTCAACATATTCGATGTCGGCACCGAGTTTGCGCAGAGCCTCGACGAGGATTCCTATTGGTCGTTGCTTCATGCGCTCTGTGCCTGTCAGGATGTGCGTGCCGTCTTGTAGCGAGAAGTATGCCGTCAAAAAGCGCATGGCCGTGCCTGCTGCGCCAATGTCCACTATCCCCCCGCGCTGCATGAGAGCCTGCTGGAGCACGCGTGTGTCGTCGGCATCGCTGAGATTCTCGATGCGCCATGCTCCCCTGGCAAGCGCATTTAGGATGAGCACTCTGTTGGAGAGGCTCTTCGATGCAGGCAGGTGCATTGTGCCGCGTAGGGTATTGCTGAACGTCAGTTGCATTCTCTGGGGCTATGCGAGTTTCAGGTATGGCGCTTCCCTGTGGAAAGCATCGTAGGAAGGGATAATCCCCTGTTCCTACGAGCATATAATGGGTTATTCCGATTTCTTTTTTCGCAGAGTGAGGAAAAGGGCTGCGAGGAAACCGAAAATAATGAGTGCTATTGCGACGAAGGCTATGGTCTCTGTCGTCGTTACCGTCGTTGGGCGGAACGTCATCACCACGTCGTGCTTACCAGCAGGAATCTTCAGTGCGCGCAGGATGTAGTTCACACGTCCCACTTCTGCAGGTTGTCCGTCGATGGTTGCTGTCCAACCAGGATAGTACACCTCGCTAAGAACGGCAAGGCCGCCCTTTGGCGAACTTATTTCGTAGGTGAGCTCGTTCGCTGTGCGCTGTTTGAGCACGACGGTACCGCTGTCGAGGGGCGTTCCTTCAAGCATGCTGCGGAACTTTTCGTCGGCAACAGCCGCATGCTTCGTGTCGAGGCCATGGAGGGCAAACATCTCCTCGTCGGCATTCTTTACGAAGTCCAGTTTCTGCACGAACCATCCGTTGCCGTTGGCATAGGGGTTTTGTACGACCTGTATTGCCTTGTCGCCAAATACGACATACTTCGTGTTAAGCATGTTGATGACGGGGGCAAGGCTGTCGCCAGGCACCTTCGTCATGTCGCCCTGCTCTTCGCTGATGTAGCCGAGGAATGGCGGCATCTCCTGCTGTAGCTGGTGGTCGATGATGTCCTGATAGCGATGCAGTTTGGCCGCGTTGTAGCCGCCGATGCTTTGGTGGAAGAACGCCGTGTGGTTGCTTGTCTCGTTGAAGGGGCTTCCTTCTGCCACGCTCAGCACGCGGTAGTCCGTCTTGTCCTGAAGCACGACCTGGTCGGCGGGTGTAGGTGCGGGATTCTGCAGTACGACGGGGTCGGTAAAACTCTCGTCGTTAAGGTATTTCTTGTTCACCTGCCACATGTCAACAAGGCATATTGCAAGCAGGGCAGTGCAGAGCGCAGCACCATACCACACGTTTTCTTCCTTGTTGCGCAGAACGTAGTATGCCACGCATGCAGCTCCTAAGAGGAGAACTACCAGCGAACGTCCGGCGCTTGCTGAGAGGATGTGATGGTGCAGGGCGGAGATAGCTTCCGCATAGGTGGTCGTAAAGTCGCTGCCAAGAGGTCCTGAGAGTGCTTGTAGCAGGCTTTCATCCTGTGCCGAGAGACAGTTGCCAGCCATACTTGGCACAAGCCAAAGCAATAGGCAGACGCCGATGGTAAGCGCGACGCTCACGCCAAGTCCAATCTTGCCTTCAAGAGTTCCGAGCACGGCCTTGGGTTCGCGGATAATGCGTACAAGGGCGAGTATCGCGAGCAGGGGTATTGTAAACTCTGCGACGACGAGTGCCGACGAGGGCGTGCGGAACTTGTTATACATGGGCAGGTGGTCGATGCAGAAGTTCGTAAACCATGCATCGTTGTGGCCCCATCCCATGAGGAAGGAGATGACGGTGGCTGCGAGGAGCGCCCATTTCATAGGCCCTCTTACGAAGAAGATTCCAAAGAAGAATAGCAGGCAAACGAATGCGCCTACATACACAGGACCAACAGTGAAGGGCTGGTCGCCCCAATACTGGTTCAGACCTGGAGGCGTAGGAGCCTGGCCATTGTCCCACATTTCTGCACCCTTTTCGCGAATGTACTGGTCGGCGCTTGCTGCACATTGGTAGAAGGTCATGAACTCAGGCAGTTCCTGAAGTTCTTCTTGTGCCATCAGACTTCCTGAACCTCCGCCCTTAAAGTCGGGGATGAGGAATGTCATGCTTTCGTCGATGCCGTAGCTCCATTGTGTGATATAGTCGCGGTCGAGGCCTCCGTCGGTAGCCTTCGCTGCATTTGCCTTCGAGGGTGTGAGCTCTGACGCTCCGCGCAGCGAGAGTTTGCTGTATTCGTAGGTGTGATACAGGTTGGGCACGTTTGCCGCAATGCCCAGGATACCAGCCAGGAGCACCACGCCCGTAGCCTTCGCCCACGAGGTCATCTTCTTCCTCACGACGGCATCTACGAGGTATGCCACGGCGATGAATATCATGAGCGGCAGGAAGTAGTAGGACATCTGTACGTGATTGGCATGTATCTGCAGAGCTGTAAACAATGCCGTTACGGCACCACCCCATAGCCATTTGCCACGATAGCAGAGCACCATGCCGCCTATTGTTGGCGGGATGAAGGTCAGCGTGAGCACCTTCCAGATGTGACCTGCGGAGATGATGATAAAGAAATATGACGAGAATGCCCATAGCACGCTGCCAAGCATAGCAAGCCAAGGACGGAAGTTAAAGGCGCGCAGGAGGATGTAGAATCCCAGCAGGAACATGAATACGTAGCAGAAGGCGCTCGCAGTGCCGAGTCCATAGATGCGGCTCAGTGTGCTCAGCACGTCCGACGACTTGTAGGATGGTGCTATCTGATACGTTGGCATGCCGCTGAAGAGCGTGTTTGTCCAACGTGTGTACTCGCCTGTGCGTTCAACGTGGTCCATCAGTTCGCGCCCCTGTCCTACGGAGGCCACGGCATCATGGCCACCCAAGACGAGGCCTTCGCTCATCGGCTTCATGAAGTACACGAAGGAGATAAGCATGAATGCGAGGACGCAGACAACATCAGGAAGCCACTTCTTCCAAGATAGGGTAGTATTGTTCATAATATAAAAAAGCCTCCCCTCGCGGGGAGGTTTTGTGTGGATATTACAGGTTCGGATTAACCTTGCTCCATTCGCTTACGGGCGGAACAATGTTCAGCGTGACGAGTTCGTCGCGCATCTTGCAGAGGTGCTCGTAGCTCTGGTCGAGCTTTGCAAGCTCTTCTGCCGTACCTTCGGGCATGCGGTATGTGCAGCCCTGCTCGTCGAGCGTGGTATCCATGGCCATCATGACATTCTGGTAGCGGTCGTTCTTGACATATGTACCTGCGGGGAAGCGGAACTTCTCGCCGCCCATGACTGAACGAATCATCTCGACGCTAAGCTGCGAGGGGCTCTGGAAGGAACTGCGTCCGCGAAGCTTGATGATAGCGGCACCACCCTGCGTCACGTCCTTCTTCATCTGCTCCCATTCTTCGGCGGGGAATTCTGCTGTGCCGATGATGTCCGTAAGGTTGCGTCCTGCCACCTTCACGTGGCTGCCGAATACTGCCATCTGCTCGCCATGGCCGCCGTATGTTGCACAGCCCGTAATGTCCTTTTGCATAACGCCGAACTTCTTTGCCAAAGCGCTCTGCAGGCGTGTGGTGTCGAGGCCGGCAAGAGTAGTTACCTGCGAGGGCTTCAGACCGCTCCACAGCAGCGTAACAAGACCTGTGAGGTCGGCGGGGTTGAAGATGATGACAACGTGCTTGACGTCAGGGCAATATGCCTTGATGTTCTTACCCAGTTCTTCAGCAATCTTGCAGTTGCCGGCGAGGAGGTCTTCGCGCGTCATGCCTTCCTTGCGGGGAGCACCACCGCTGGAGATGATGTATTTTGCATCCGTGAAAGCTTCCTTCACGTCCGTTGTTGCCGTGATTGTCACGTCTTCAAAACCGCTTTGGCGCATTTCCTCAGCCACGCCTTCGGGCGAAAATACGTCATAGAGACAGATGTTGCTTGTGAGGCCCATAGTAAGAGCCGTCTGAACCATGTTGCTGCCAATCATGCCGGCTGCGCCGACGATGACGAGTTTGTCGTTTGTAAGTGCCATTGTATTTATGCTTTTTGTTATTGGTTTTCGGAGCGCAAAGGTATAAAAATTTAATGACAAATGGAAAAATATATGTGAAAAATGTTGGCGTAAAGTGTGTCGAGCGCCAAACACTATGGCCCTTTTTTATGTGTAAATAGATGCAGAAGTAATTTCAAGAGATGCCTTCATCTCAAGTCGCGAGTGCTTAAGAATCAATCGCGAGTGCCCAAGAATCAATCGCAGGGGCTTGAAAATCCGTCCTCTCCTCAGCCCCGATTTACAACATTGCAACATTACAACATTTAGCACCTTCACACCTCTGCCGCAGGGTCGCCTCCTATAGGTAATAATAATATATTATTTATATATAATATATTATTATTAAATCTATATACTTACACTTTGCTCCAAATACCCCTCCGATTTCATCATTTGTCAAGCGCGAAACATCGAAGCGACCTTAATGTAACAATGTTGTAATGTTGTAATGTTGCAAGAGCGCGTATAGTTTCAACTCTAAGCACAAATAGCGACAAATGCGAGCACACTATATTTTTTGCCCTCGAATGGCGATTTTGCTGCATGTTTCTCCCGCGTGCTTAGGTGCGTGCAAAAGAAAAATGTGGGATGGTGCATTTTTTCTAAAATAAATGCCTACTTTCGCGCCGCAAATATGTGGTTTGAACATGGGGCAACTTTCAAATCTTACGCGTGAACGCATCGAGAACCTGCGCCGCTGGATGGCGGAGCGCCAGTTTGGCGCCGCCGTTGTACCTTCCAACGACCCGCACGGCAGCGAGTATGTTGCCGAGCATTGGATGTGCCGTGCCTGGTTGACAGGCTTCGACGGCTCTGCGGGAACGGCTGTGGTAACGATGCGCGATGCAGCTCTGTGGACAGACTCGCGCTACTGGTTGCAGGCTGAGGAGCAGCTACGTGATACGGGCATCACGCTAATGCGCGAAGGCGAGGATGGTGTTCCAACGCCCCAGGAATGGCTGCATGAGAAACTTGCAGAAAACGGGCAGGCGCAGTATTTCGTATGGGAGAACCCCGAGCTTGTGGCCGCAGACGAGGTGTCGTGCCCTGCAGGGGTGGCAAGCGAGGAGAATGTGCCATTGTGCGATGAAGATGCGTTTGATGCTATATGGACTAATCGTCCTCCACTCCCCGACGCGCCAATATGCGTCCATCCCGAGCGCTTTGCAGGGCGCAGCGTACAGGAAAAGCTCTGCGACATACAAAGTGCGTTGGGCGGCGACGCGCAAGGTTGCGCCCTTATGCTTAGCGACTTGGCGGACATTGCGTGGACGCTGAACCTGCGTGGTGGCGACATTCCCTTCAACCCCGTATTCTATGCCTATCTCGCATTGCAATTCCCAGAGCGCAGGGGCATACTCTTCGTCGATGAGAAAAAACTTACGCTAGAAGTGCGCCAGCATTTGCGCGAAAACGATATCGATGTGCTTCCCTACGCGAATTGGGCGGAGGCAAAGCGCAGGATAGTTTGCCGCGAATGGCTGCTACCCTATGGTACAAGCAAGCGCGTGGCACATGTTTTCAGCCGTGAAGCAGCTGTGCGCTTCATCAACTCGCCACTTCCGCTCCTGAAAGCGTGGAAAAACGACGTTGAACAGGCTGGATTTCGCCGTGCTATGGAGCGTGATGGCGTTGCAATGGTGCGCCTGCTGATGCGCCTGGAGAAGGATGAGTATGTGAAGAGCCAGACGGAACTTGGCGTAGCCACAGACCTTGAGAAACTCCGCAGCATGGGCGAGAACTACCGCGGATTGTCCTTCGAGACGATTTCTGCATACGGAGCTCATGGTGCCATAGTACACTATGAGCCTACACCTGCTACGGACGTTCCCTTGCGGGCGGAGAGCTTCCTGCTGCTGGACAGCGGTGCGCAGTATGCCGACGGAACGACTGACATTACGCGTACAGTACCCCTCGGCGTCCTCTCCGACGAGGAACGCACGGTATATACTCTTGTTCTGAAAGGTCACATCGAGCTTGCAGCCCTGCGCTTTCCCGAGAAGGCATACGGCCTTGAACTTGACCTCGCAGCACGTCGCGCAATGTGGCGGGAAGGCTACGACTTCGGCCACGGCACAGGCCACGGCGTTGGCAGCTATCTCTGTGTGCATGAAGGTCCGCAGCAGATTCGCAAAAACTTGCGCGACTGTACTCAGGTGCCCTTTGTTCCAGGCATGACAATTACCGACGAGCCAGGCATCTACGTAGCAGGACGCTTTGGTGTTCGCATCGAAAACCTCTTGCTCGTCGTCAGAGACCAAGAGTCGGACTTCGGCAGCTTCTGCCGCTTCGAGACCCTGACGCTGTGTCCAATCGACCTGCGTCCTGTGCGCATGGAGATGCTGACGAATGAAGAGGTGCGCTGGCTTAACGACTATCATGCTGAAGTCTTTTCGCGACTTGCCCCACTACTCAACGAAGATGAGCGCGCATGGCTAAAAGCCAAAACCCAGGCGATAATCAGATAATTCATAGAATCCGACTACTCCAAGAACTCAGATAAAACAGAAAACTCTAAAACCCTTATTATATGAAAAAATCTCTACTTCTCATTTTCTTCATCGCCGCAATGGGTGCAAGCGCACAGTTCACACGCAGCACAAAGGCGATAGACCTCAAGAGCATACAACCGAAAAGCACGGTTGATGCCGCAGCAGGTCAGTATTGGTGGGGTCCTGCTACCCCCGATAGGAAAATGTACTTCTATGGCGTGGCAGGACAGGCAGAGACCTACGACATGGCTGTTCTCTTCAACGCTACACAGTATGGCTTGACAGGCAAGACGGTTCACGCCATTCGCGTGTTCGTTCCAGAAATGCCTGCAAAAGCGTTTGGCGACAGCATTATCGTATGGCTCAGCACAAGCCGTCCATCGGATGTCAAAAAAGCCAACGTATTCGTGAAGTCCCTGAAGACATCGGAACTCACTCCTGGCGAGTTCAACGATATTCCCCTCGACGAGCCATATACGATGACAAGCCGTGGTGCTTATGCTGGCTACACGTTCTATATCAAGGACGCATCAAGCGAAGATGCAAAGTTCTGCATGCCAACGGTAGAAACCGTGACGGAGAACAGCGGCTGGGTGCGTACCTCGCAGAGTTACCCTTCGTGGTACAACTACGCTGACTTCAGCCTTGCCATCAACCTTTTGCTTGGCGGAGACTTCACCGACCGCGCCTCTGTGAAGGACGTGGAAATGGCAAAGTCCTCTGTAGGCACAACTACGAACATAGGCCTTACGGTGCGCAACGAGTCGCCGAAGGGCATATCCTCGCTAACATACACCCTGACGGACAGCCGCGGCACTCTGGGTGAGCAGACATATACACTTTCGAGCCCAATCATGCACATGGGATACGACCACATCGAAGTCCCCGTGGCTGTTGGCGACAACGCCCGCAAGGACGACCTGAAGGTAACGCTTGTGAAGGTGAATGGTGTTGAGAATACAGCACCTGAGACTTCACGGACAGGTACTGGAAGCCTTGTGGTATTCTCAAAGTCGGGCACAAAGCGCGTCCTCGAGGAGGAGTTCACAGGAACATGGTGCGGATGGTGTACGCGTGGTATAGTAGGAATGGAACTCGCAGAGAAGACCTTTGGCGACAAGTACATCGGCGTTGCTATCCACATGGGCAATGGCAGTTCGCCCGAACCTATGGAGACGTCAGGTAATGGATATAGCACTACGGTTATGACTGGACTCGGCGTGACAGGTTACCCTGGTTGTACGCTCGACCGCACAACGGGTTCCATCGACCCCTATATGGGTTCAAGCCTCTCCAGCTTCGGCATCAAGGACGATATCGAAGCGTGTCTCGCTCGCAAGGTGGAGGCCGACATCGACGTGACGGCAACATGGGCATCTGACGAAAAGAAGGCTGTGAAAGTGCAGACGACTACGACTTTCTACCTCGACCTTGACACAGCTCCCTATGCACTTGGTTACATTCTCATCAGCGACAGCTTGAAGGGTACTGGCACGCAGTGGGCACAGCAGAACTACTATGCTACAAGTTCCAGTTCGGCAGGCAATGACCCTAACCTCCTGGAGCTTACAAAGAAGAAGTCTATCATCGCTGGCATGAAGTTCAACCACGTTGCAATCCTCGGCAAAGGTATTCAGAGCGGTCTCACAAACAGCGTGAAGGCTCCCATCGTGGACGGCGAGCCGCAGACGCATACTTATTCGCTCACACTGCCCACTTCCACAAACCTCGTTCAGGACAAGGAGAACCTGCGCGTTGTGGCATTCCTAATTGACAAGGCCGATGGCTCCATCCTCAACGCTCGCGAAACACGCATCGGAGCACCTGTAGGCATTGCCGACGTGCAGAGCGAGGGCAACAATCAGGTTGTAGGCTACTACAACATGCAGGGACAGCGCTTGCAGCGTCCTCAGAGTGGCGTTGTCATCATCCGCTATGCCGACGGACATGCCGACAAGGTATTGCTGCGTTAAACAAAAATACACATTATTATATTATATAGAACAACATGAAAAGAAAACTATTCTTTTTTGCTGCTGCACTGCTTTCGCTTGGAGTGAGTGCGCAGACGGCAGCTAAGGCTCCAGCTATGATTACAGCTGGAACTGGACAGGTGTGGTGGGGAACCACTACAGGCTCTACGTCCTCTATTAAGTCTGTAGGCCTTAGCCAGGGTGCCGTAACAGGAAACTTTGATTTTGCCGTTTCTTTCCCAGGCGATCATTTCTTTCTTGAGGGCAAGAAGCTTTGCGCTGTACGAGTGTATATCCCTAACATATCCGCCGCCGACATGGGTGAGAAGGTGAAGGTGTGGGTATCGAAGAAGCTTCCGAACAACGTCGATAATGCCGATGTTTACTGCGGCGAATTTGATTATTCCAGCCTGAGCAAGGGACGTTTCAATGATATAGCACTGCCCGAGCCCTACACTATTACGTCAGAGGGCTACTATGTTGGTCTTTCCTTCAACATTACGGATCTCACAAGCACGGGAGCCCAGTCGCCCATCACAATCATAAATCCCGTTTCGAATCCTAAGTCGTTCTTGCGCGTGTCTGGCACCATTCCTAACTGGTACGACTATAGTGCAGAAATTTCCTTCCCCATGATGTGTCTCTTCGAGGGTGAATTTCCTGACAATGCTGCGTGTGCCGTATCTGTTGCAAACGTGAAGTCGTTGACAAACGCTACGAATACACGCACATCCTTCCGCCTTGAGAACAATTCGCCGAAGGGTGTAACGAGCATTGGCTATACAGTTACCGACATCGACGGCAACGTTAGCGAGGAAAAGACCGTGAAGTTCTCTGTAGCATTCCGCCCAATGGGACAGAACTCTCTGAACATCGTGCTGCCTCCCTCCTCGCATGCTGGAGCATTCCACCCGCAGGTAACCATCACGAAGGTCAACGGCAATGACAACTTCATCAACGATGCTACGGCAACGGCAGATGGTTTCCAAATCGTGCTCGACCAAAGTGCCGAGAAACGTGTTGTGGAGGAAGAATTCACAGGAACGTGGTGCGGATGGTGTCCGCGTGGTATGGTTGGACTTGAACTGGCTGAAAAGGAATTTGGCGACAAGTTCATCGGCATCGCAGTACACTATGGCGACATCATGGATATGTCCTCATCGTCGGGCTACAATGCTGTGCTAAGCAACAATGAACGCGGATTCCCCTCATGCTTCCTCGACCGCAACTACGACTATAGTGGTGATCCCTATTATGGTACCAACAATGCTAACTTCGGCATCAAGAGCGACATCAACACCTACTTGAAGAACATCGTCGAGGCAGACATCTACGTACATCCTACGTGGACGACCACCGCCAAGACTGCTATCGAGATTTCCTCATACGTTTATTTCAAAATGGATTCCTACGATAGCGCACCCTACGCCATCGGATATGTCCTGACGTCAGACAGCCTGACTGGAAAGACGTCGCAGTGGGCACAAACTAACAACTATGCAGGACAGAGCAGTTCAGATACAAACCTCTCGCAGTTCACATCGGGCAAGAGCACGATGGTTGGTCTGTACTTCAACCACGTGGCCATCGCAGGTCAGGGCGTTGAAAAGGGCATCGCGGGCTCCATAAAGTTGCCTATCCGCGCAAATGAGCTTCAGCGTCATACCATAACAATGTCGATTCCCACCTCCAGCACGCTCATTCAGGATAAGAAGAACCTGCACGTCGTAGCCCTCCTCTTCGACACCAATACGGGGCGGATTCTTAATGCTGCAAAGTCGGAGATATTCGATATGGCCACGGGCATCGACTCTCCTGAGGCTAAGACAGCCAGCGAGCGCGAGGTTGCACGCTACAACATGCAGGGACAGCGCCTCTTTGCTCCCATCACGGGCGTCAACATCGTCAAGTACGCAGATGGTCACACAGAAAAGGTTCTTGTAAAATAAGAATCGTGAAAAGCAATAATGAGGCAAGGTAGAATACCATATCTACCAGCCCCAAACATAAATCCTTGTCGCCTCTTTGGTGACGAGGATTTTTGTTTTGCTATCAGCGTAGTCAGCCATATACTGAATCGAGATGCGAGTATTTTCCAACGAGATGCGAGTATTTTTCAACGAAATGCGAGTATTTTCCAGCGAAATGCGGAGATTCTTGAAACGAATCCGTGTAGAATAGCCGCGAGAAGGTTAAAAATGTGCCCTGATTTGTCGTGTTCGAGAACGGCATATTCCAAAAAAATGGCGGAAAAGGGTGGAGGTTTGCAGATAATCACGTATTTTTGCAGCAAATTAGAAATATTACACCCTCAGATATGACAATTCGCAAACTTTTACTTTGTGTCTGCACGGCTGTGTTGTACTTTGCGACGGCATCGGCACAAGTGTGGATGGACGTGACGGAAACCTACCTTGCCAATCCCACGTTGGACAATGGTACGTGGGACGGCTGGGACGTTACGTATGATAACAACGGCGGCTCAAGCGGCGGTCCGCGTTGCTCCTATGGCGCAATGGAACTGTGGAACTGTTCTGCCAGAATGAGTCAGTCGCTCAATGTTCCCAATGGGCGCTATCGCCTGAGTGTGGACGGATTCTTCCGCACGCAGGCACTCTCGACGGCTTACCAGTACTATTCCTCCGATATGGAGGACATTACGGCGTACGTATTCGCAAACTCTAACAAGGTGGCGATTAAGAGCATCTTCAGCGAGAGCCGTAAGGAGCAAAATGGTACGGGTTCGTGGAGCGAGGCTAACAGCTGGGGAAACTGGGGGCCTGGCGGCAACTGGGGTAATGAGGAGAAAGAATACTATCCCGCTAGTATGGACGCAGGAGAATGGGCTTTCACGCAAGGCATGTACAAGGGCAATGTGGTGGAAGTCGTTGTGACGAACGGCAAATTGGAACTTGGACTTGTAAGTGAGGAGTTCATAGACGACAACTGGTTGCTGTTCGACAATTTCAAACTCGAATACTATGGCACTCCCATTGCCATAAGCTCCATATCCCTCAATCCCACGGAATTGGAGCTTGCGACTGGCGAGTTGCGCGCCCTGACGGCGACAATCCTCCCGCAGGATGCCAACGAGGCACCTGTGTGGTCGTCGAGTAACACGAGTGTGGCAAGCGTTGACCAAGAAGGCAATGTGCGAGCCCTGCGCCAAGGCGAATGCACCATCACGGCAGCGTCGCCATCGAACAGCAACATCAAGGCTACTTGCAAACTCAACGTTATCCGCAACGATGCCGTTGAGGGCTCTATCGTTATCAACGAAATAATGTCCGACAATGTCGATATGTTTGTCGATCCGTCGTTCAACTACGGAGCATGGATAGAACTGTACAATCCTACCGACCGTAGCGTGAGCCTCACCGACTGCTACATTACCGACGACCCTCAGGACTTGCAGAAACACCCGTTGGATTGGGCTGTGAAGACAATACCTGCAAAGGGCTTCGCAACGGTATGGTTCGACCACTATTCGAAATACTGCACAACGCAGATTGACGACGAACTCGACGCCAAGGATGGTGGCGAGATATACATTACAGATGGTTACAACATCCTCTGCATCGAGGACTATCCCGCAGCATATCCGCGCACGTCATGGGCTCGCAAGACAGACGGCGGCGAAGAGTGGGGTGTGACGACAACTCCTACGCCTGGGGCGTCGAACGCAGGCAGCACCTTTGCAACAGTACGCCTCGCCGACCCCAAGCCGACGGCAGAAGGGCAGATTTTCACGGGAAGGGTTTCGTTCACAGTTGCTATTCCCAGTGGCGCAAAGCTCTACTACACTACCGATGGAAGTACGCCAACGCCGAAAAACGGCATTGAGTCGCGCAATGGAGATTTCACTGTCACTCGCACGTCGGTATATCGCTTCGCATTCTATCAGGACGGAAAGATTCCCAGCAAAGTCGTCACGCGCTCCTTTATTTATCGCGACAAGGACTTTACGCTCCCCGTGCTCTCCGTGGTCAGTGCCCCGGACAACTTCTACAGCGACGAGATGGGCGTCTTCGTAAAGGGCGTCAACGGTAAGAGCGGCTATGGTTCCAGCGAGAAGAGAAACTGGAACATGGATTGGGACCGCCCCGTAAACTTTGAATACATTTCCAACGAAACAGGTCTTTCGCTCTTCAATCAGGAAGTAAACCTCAGCATCTGCGGAGGATGGAGCCGCGAATATGTGCCGCACTCCTTCAAGCTGAAAGGCAACAAAATCTACGAAGGTATGTCCACCCTCGACTATCCTTTCTTCGCGCACACGAAACCTTTCATCAAGAACAAGACGCTGCAAATGCGAACGGGTGGCAACGACAACAAGGCTCGCCTGAAAGACCCTGCCCTGCAGACAATCATCCAGACCTCCGGCCTTTATGTGGACGGCCAGTCATACCTCCCCGTGATGACCTTTGTCAATGGTACGTACAATGGCATTATGAACATGCGTGAGCCCAACAATAAGCACTACGCATACGCCAACTACGGCATCGATACCGACGAGATGGACCAGTTTGAGATAAGTCCCGACTCGCAGTATGTGCAGATGGTGGGAACTGTTGATAGTTTCAACGAATGGCGCCGCCTTTCTGAAGACTGTGCCGACGATGCCGTGTATGAGGAGATATGTAAGATGGTGGACATCGACGAATACTGCAACTACTGGGCTTGCTGCCTTTACTTGGGACCCAGCGACTGGGGACGCAACAATGTGAAAGGCTTCCGCTATAGTGGTGAAGGTGGAAAGTGGCACCACGTCATCTTCGACATGGATAGCAGCTTTGGCAATAGCTTCAGCGGAAACATAGACCGCACGAGCGACGGCGGCGACTATATTTTTGAGACGGGTTCGCGCCTTGGCGGCGAGCTCCCCCCCACAATCGTGTTCCGCAATATGTTGCAGAACGAAAAGTTCCGCAAGCATTTCATCGACGCATTCTGCCTTGTGGCAGGTAGTGTGTTCGAGCCTACGCGTTGCTCGGAAATCGTTGACTCTCTTGTGGCAAATGTGATAGATGCAGCGGCATACGAGAACAATTCGAACTCAGTACAGAGCACGGCCTCCAGCGTAAAGAGTAACTTGAGTGCCAGCCGCCAGAGCTCAATGGTGGGCCAGATGCGTAGCCACTCACTTATGAAACTCAATTCTACGCCCAGCATTACGGCAACACTCTCGTCAACGGTTCCTGAGGCGCGTATTCTCGTGAACGGACAGCCAGTGCCGACAGGCAAGTTCAACGGAACACTCTTCGCCCCCATAACGGTGAAGGCCGAGGCTCCGAGCGGCTATCGCTTCGTAGGATGGCAGTCGCCGAGCGGCGTAGTGTCGTCGAAACTCTTTGACTTCGGCTCAAAATGGAGCTATTACGACCAGGGTTCCCTTGATGACGAAGATTGGAGGTCGCCCGACTATAAGGAACTTGAGTGGCAGGACGGCGAAACGCCGATGGGATTCGCTAACAAGGACCTCGGCTACAAGACCAACTTCGACTCTAACGACAAGAAGATAACGTATTATTTCCGCAAAAAGTTCAACCTCTCCAGGAAACCCGCATCTACCGACAACTTCACACTGAATGTAAATGTCGACGACGGAGCTATTATTTATGTGAACGGAACAGAAGTAGGACGCTACCGTATGCCGACGGGAGACGTCAACTATGAGACGCTCGCATCGTCGTATGCAGCAGATTACGATGCCACATCCTTTGTGATAGAACCGTCGCTGCTCCATTCAGGCCAGAACACGTTGGCTGTGGAAGTACACAATGTTGGTACATATTCCTCTGATATTTACTGGGATGCAAGCCTCTCAACGACTATGAGCGATGGCAGTGGAGCAAATATTGTGACGCCTGATGCTGAATACGAACTTCCTACTATGGGAAGCGTAGAACTCATTGCCACGTATGAGCCACTGACGACAGAGGAGCAGAGTGCCCACAGTTATCATCCCGTAAAGGTGAATGAGGTTAGCGCATCCAATAGCGTGTTTGTGAATGAACTCGCTAAGAAGGACGACTGGATAGAACTCTACAATACGACTTCTGAACCTTACGACGTAGCAGGTATGTACCTCTCCGACGATGTTAAGAAGCCGCTGAAATTCCAGATTGAGGGTGGCGAAGGCATCAACACTGTTATCCCTCCCTACGGCCACATCATAGTATGGGCATCTAAGCGCAATCAGGTGAGCCAGCTTCACGCAAACTTCAAACTCTCTGCTGCCGACAGCGCGTATGTCCTCCTTACGAGTGCCGACGAATTGTGGAGCGACACGCTCGTATATTGTCTCCACAATGGCGACGAGAGCGTAGGACTCTACCCCGATGGTGGCACCGATTGCTATGTATTTAGTAAGCCTACGCCAGGCAAGACGAACCTAATGACGACGCAGTCGCTCGCATACGAAGAATACGAACTTCCTGAAATCTTTACAGGTGTTCGCGAGCAGTTCGTGAGCCGTTCAGGAGGCATGAGCATAGCCCACTATGGGACATTCCTTCGTGTGAAGAATGAGTACACGGCGGATGCTGTAGTCTATATCTACTCTGCCGATGGCAGACTCATATCCCGCGAGACCCTAAACACGTCAAGCGGCTACGCCGATGTATCAACATATAGCCTGCCCGCAGGACAGTATGTGGCACGTGCTGAGAACGATGAAGGCGAAGCTTGTGCCGTCAAGTTTGTAAAGAAATAGAGTTTTAGGATAGCTTAGGATAGCCTAGGAGAACCTAGGACTTCCTACGACCAAGAAATAAAAAAGCATCAAGGTGTTTGAAAGCGTTTTAGGACAAGAGCATATAAAGCAGCAGCTTACACAGCAGGTAGAAGCAGGGCGCGTTCCCCACGCCCTGCTCTTCTGCGGCACGCCTGGAAGTGGACAAATGCCCATGGCGCTTGAGCTTGCGTCGGCGCTTCTTGGTGGTGGTGCGATGGTGCAGCACTTTGTGCACCCCGACCTCCACTTCGTTTTCCCTGTTGTGAATAGCGGTGAAGCATCGAAAACGCTGAGCGATACCTATATCGACAAGTGGCGCGAGATGCTCACTGAGAGTATCTACTTCGACCTCCCAGAGTGGCAGGAGCGCATAGGAGCAGAGAAGAAACAAACCTTCATAAGCGTTGCCGAAAGCAATGCGATACTGCAGAAACTCTCGCTTCGTGCTAGCCAGGGCGGGTACAAAGTGATGATTATTTGGCTTCCTGAACTGATGAAACAGGAGGCCGCAAACAAACTGTTGAAAATCCTTGAGGAGCCCCCTCAGCAGACGGTATTCATACTAATAAGTGAGCAGCCCGAGCGCATGCTGACAACCATTCTGAGTCGTACGCAGCGCATGGATTTTCAACCCTTGCCAGAAAGTACCATCGAGGAAGCGCTAATACGCGAGCGTGCGCTAGAACCAGATGTGGCGAAGCGCATCGCCCACATTTGCGAAGGCAGCTACGTGCGAGCACTCGAACTATTGCAAGCAGATGCCCAAAGTGCCCTGTACTTTGACATGTTCGTGAACCTGATGCGCTTGTGCTTCCAACGTAAGGTGCGCGAACTCTACGCATGGTCGGAGCAGGTGGCTTCGTGGCGGCGCGACAAGCAGCGTAACTTCCTCAGCTATTCGCAGCACCTCATTCGCGAGAACTTCATATTCAATCTTCACGAACCCTCACTCAACTACGAGACCGAAGCAGAGGCAGATTTCTCAAAACGCTTCTCGCCATTTATAAACGAAAGAAACGTGTATGCACTCATGGAACAGCTACAACAGGCCGAGATCGACATCATGGGAAATGTGAATGCCCGTATGGTCTTTTTCGACCTTACACTGCAGGTAGCCGTGCTCATCAGGGCATGACGCGACAAAATACAACGCACATTATAATATATAGGAAAATGTCAGAACCGCAATATAAGACAACCGATGCCCTGCGAGGACTTTGTGCCCTCGGATGCGGGCGACAGGATAAGCAACTCAATACGTACGACTACTTAGCCGACATCGAAGGCGATGGCAGGCTTGGAGACCTTGTCGAAGTGCAGTTTAAGAACACGCGAAAGGGCTACTTCCGCAACGACAATAACCTTGAACTACATAAGGGCGACATTGTGGCTGTGGAATCAAGTCCTGGCCACGATATTGGTGTCGTCACGCTTACGGGTCGTCTTGTTCCATTCCAGATGAAGAAGGCAAACCTTAAGCCCGGCATTGAGATTCGTCGCGTTTATCGTAAAGCACGCTCTGGAGACCTTGAAAAGTGGGAGGAGGCAAAGGCACGCGAGCACGATACGATGATACGTTCCCGCCGCATTGCCAAGGACCTCGGGCTTGACATGAAGATTGGCGACGTCGAGTATCAGGGCGATGGCGGAAAGGCCATATTCTACTACATTGCCGACGGCCGTGTGGACTTCCGACAGCTTATTCGTGTGCTTGCAGACACGTTTCATGTACGCATTGAGATGCGCCAGATTGGAGCGCGTCAGGAGGCGGGACGCATCGGCGGAATCGGTCCCTGTGGACGCGAGTTGTGCTGTGCTACGTGGATGAAGAACTTCTCCAGCGTAAGTACTTCCGCTGTGCGCTTCCAAGATATTTCGCCGAATCCGCAGAAGCTTGCGGGGCAATGTGCGAAGCTTAAGTGTTGCCTCAACTACGAGGTGGATGTATATATGGAGGCGTTCCGCGAGTTGCCAGAGAGAAACATTCCCCTCGAGACCGCAGATGGTACTTTTTACTTCTTCAAGGCCGACATCCTTGCACGCGAGGTTACGTACAGTTCCGACCGTCGAATGGCTGCAAACCTCACAGTAATCTCGGCAGAGCGTGCGAAAGAAATAATACAGATGAATCGCGCAGGCGAAAAGCCCCTGAGCCTTGTGGAACTCACAACCGTCGTTCCCAAGCGTTCTGTTGACCTTGTGGAACAGGAAAGCCTCACACGCTTCGACAAGAACCGTAATCGTGGTCGCAATCGTAATCGTGGCAGGAGCAAAGGCGCAGAAAAGGCTTAAGGCTCATCGTAGAACTCAACGATTAAGGGTTAAAGGCAAAACCACAATATGACAACTGTTTTCCAAGAAGAATATCAACGTAAGGGACGCATTGAGGTCGTATGCGGATCCATGTTTTCGGGCAAGACGGAAGAACTCATCCGTCGCATGCGTCGCGCTGAGTTTGCACGTCAGCATGTTGAAATCTACAAACCAGCCATTGACACTCGCTACTCCGAGGAGGAGGTCGTGAGCCACGATGCAAAGGCAATTATGTCAACGCCTGTAGACTCGCCTTCGAGCATCCTTTTGCTGGCTTCCGAGGCCGACGTTGTGGGCATTGATGAGGCGCAGTTCTTTGACGACAGCATCGTTGATGTTTGCAACCAACTCGCTTTGGCGGGTAAACGTGTCATAGTAGCGGGACTCGACATGGATTTCAAGGGAAAACCCTTCGGACCTATGCCAGCCCTCCTTGCGGTTGCAGAAGAGGTGACAAAGGTGCATGCCATCTGCGTAAAGTGCGGAGCTCTGGCGTATGTAAGCCATCGCATCGTGAAAAGTGACAAGCAGGTTCTTCTTGGCGAAAAGGACGAGTACGAACCGCTTTGTCGTGCCTGCTATGCTAATGTAGAGAGTTCTGCGGAATGAAGCATCTTTATATAGAAACATATGGCTGCCAGATGAACGTGGCAGACTCTGAGGTTGTTGCCAGCGTTATGAAGATGGCGGGCTATGAATCCACAGAAGAAATCAACGAAGCCGATGCGGTATTCCTGAATACCTGCTCCGTTCGCGACAATGCCGAACAAAAAATTATCCATCGTTTGCAGCAACTTTGTGCGATGAGGAGGAAAAGGGGAGATGAAAGAGGAACGTTGATTATTGGCGTACTCGGTTGTATGGCGGAACGCGTGAAGGAGGGGCTTTTGAAAGAACACGGCGTGGACCTCGTGGCAGGCCCCGATGCATATCTCAGTCTCCCAGACTTGATATTACAGGTTGAGGCAGGACAGAAGGCCATCGACGTGGAGCTTTCCACGACGGAGACGTATCGTGGTGTTGTGCCTTCGCGCATCGGGGGCAATCGCCTGAGTGGATACATAAGCATCATGCGCGGCTGCAATAATTTCTGCCACTATTGCATCGTTCCATACACACGAGGACGTGAGCGCAGTCGCGACGTTGAAAGTATCCTTGCAGAAGCTCGCGACCTATGCGACAAAGGATATAAGGAACTAACCTTACTTGGGCAGAACGTGAACAGTTATAGAGCAGGAGTCGATGGTGCATCGTTGGATTTCGCCACACTCTTGCGACTTGTGGCTCGTGAAGTGCCTGAGATGCGCATACGTTTCACAACCTCGCACCCGAAGGACATGAGCGACGAGACTTTACGCGTCATTGCTGAGGAACCAAACGTGTGCCGCCACATACACCTGCCTGTGCAGAGCGGTTCAAATGCTGTTTTAGAGCGCATGAACAGGAAATATACGCGCGAATGGTATCTTTCGCGTGTTGAGGCGATACGTCGCATTGTGCCCGACTGCGGATTGAGTACGGATATCTTCGCTGGCTATTGTGGCGAAACTGAAGATGACCACGCACAAAGTCTTTCGCTGATGCGCGAATGTGGTTACGATAGCGCGTTTATGTTCAAATATAGCGAGCGCCCTGGCACTTTCGCCGCCCGCCATTTTGCCGATGATGTGCCCGAAGAAGTGAAGATACGCCGCCTGAACGAACTCATAGCCTTGCAGAATGAGCTTAGTGCGGAGTGCAACCGCCGCTGCGAGGGCAAGGTGTATGAAGTGCTTGTAGAAGGTCGCTCAAAGCGCAGTGCTGAACAGCTTTATGGGCGTACGGAGCAGAACAAGGTGGTGATCTTTGATCGTGGAAGCCATCATGCGGGCGAGTTTTTGCGCATTCGTATAACAGGAAGTACCAGCGCCACGCTTTTTGGTGTGGTTGAGGACGAATGATGGCTCGCATTACGCGTATCGTCATTGCGCTGTGGGTTGTTGCGCAATGTGTGTTGGTGGCTGTTTTCTTCGGCGATCAGGCTCTTCTTGACAACGATTGTGCCGAGTACGAGCGTCAAGCGCTGGAGTGCTATGCTGCAGGTGTGGCATATCCAGGCGAAATGCATCAGAATGAGCTGTGGATTCAGTCGGTAGGTATGGTTAACTACCTGATTCTCCAACTTATCTTTTTCGGCACATTCAAGTTCGGTCAGATTCTGAACATTCTTCTCAGTTGCGGAGTGCTTTGGCAGACAATGCTTCTCGCTCGCCGCCTCTTCGACATGCGAACGGCACAGATTTCCGCACTTCTTTTCTGCCTCGTTCTCTCGAACGCCTTTCTGCCGATTCATGGTCTCACTGAGCTTCCGTTTCTTTTCCTTTCACTCTTGGGCTTCAACCTAAGCCTTTCGGAGCGTCGTGGTATCATCCTACTCGCGGGAGTGTGCTATGCTGTAGCCTTCACGTTTCGTCCGCTTGTGCTTGCATTCGTTATTGCTACGCTTTGCTGGTATGTTGTCAGGCGAAAGTGGGGTAGGGTGGCTTTCTTGGCCATTCCGCTGGCGCTTTTTTTGATGTGTGTGGGCATGTATTCGCGCAGCACCACGGGCAGTTTTGTAACGTCCTCGACGACGGGGGGCTTTAACTTGCTCATGTCGGCAAATGATAAGGCCGATGGCAATCCGCAGCTTCATTATTTCTACGACGATCCTACGTATCTGGGTTACATCCCCGACATGGAAAGTATGAGTTTCCACGAAAAGGACAGCATCTGGCGCTCGCGTGCCGTTGGCTGGATTGCAGAACATCCTGCCAAATACGCCCGCCTTTATGTGCGCAAGCTTTCCATCCTGTATTACGACGAGTCGTGGTGCTTTCCTGCCATCAGTTCTTCGCCTGACCGCCTTCCGCGCATCGCCTATAGCTTTGTATATCTGCTTCTTTTGCCGATATTTGCGGTCAGCCTCGTGGTTCGTCGACGTTTTATCCTGACTCCGCAGGGACTTCCCCTGTTGGTGTTGTTGGTGGGGAGCCTTGCGACATGCCTTTTTACAGTGGAACCGCGCTACCACTACCCATATCTTTTCGCCATAA
>JAEEGL014663998.1_pt1 | contig 22590 bp, 20 predicted proteins | sample 9134231 | NCBI WGS metagenome assembly JAEEGL01 (sample SAMN16246548, study PRJNA631951) | gut metagenome | biome: gut microbiome; feature: rumen; material: fiber-attached | host: Bos | place: Iran: Karaj | collected 2018-10
GGACACGAGCCCCTTCTCCTCCAGCTTCCTGAGGAGGGGAGTCAGAGTCCCCGAATCCAGATACAGGAGAGTTCCCAGATCCTTGACGGATAAGCTCTCATGCTCCCACAGGGCCATCATGGCTATGTACTGGGTGTAGGTCAGCCCGAGCCCGTCCAGGAACGGTTTGTATCTCCTGACGACCTCTTTCGCGCACACGTACAGAGGGAAGCATATCTGGTTCTCCAGTTTCAGCTTCTCGTAGCTGTCGTCCATCCCTTCGTCCCGTCCTGACGGCCTTCTCGACGGCGTCTCTGACCTTCTTCATGTCGGCGGTCGGCTCGAAACGGGCCAGTATCTCGCCGTCGCGGCCGATGAGGAATTTAGTGAAATTCCATTTGACGTTCCCGTTGTTTTTGTAGTCGGCATCCATGGCTTTGACTATGGGTCCGAGTATCAGCCCTTTGGCGCCGAACCCTTCGAACTCGGTGTTCTCGGACAGGTACTTGAACAGGGGGCTGGCGCTCTCCCCGATGACGTCTATCTTGGAAAACTGCGGGAAGGTTATCCCGAAGCGTCCTTTGCAGAATGCGTGGATCTCCTCGTCGCTTCCGGGCGCCTGCTCCTTGAACTGGTTGCAGGGGAAATCCAGTATCTCCAGCCCCTCGTCCTTGAACTCGTCGTAGATCTTCTGGAGGCCCTCGTACTGCGGGGTGAAGCCGCATCCGGTTGCCGTGTTCACGATCAGAAGAACTTTTCCCGAATAGTCGGAGAGGGGGACCTCCGTCCCGTCCATCTTCCTGGCTCTGAATCCGTAGACCCCCATAAGATCGCCTCAGAGCTGCTTGGCCAGCCAGTTCTGGAGGCCGATGGCTTCGATGAGTTCCAGCTGCGCCTCTCCCCAGTACATATCCTCCTCTTCGTCCTTGTAGTAGTCTTTGAGGATGTCGTAGGTCGTGACGTCCTCGACCGCGAGGCAGAGGATCTGCTTGAGGGTAGCCAGTCCGTCGACGGAGACTTTGAGGTCGTACTTGACCCACTTCACAGGATTGTCGCACACGGGCGTCTCGGGCTTGGCTCCGTTTTTGGGCTTTCCTCCGAGGTCGAGGATGCGGTCGGCAATCTTGATAACATATCCGCGCTCTTCTTCCGCGTGCTCGGCATATTTCTCAGCGAGCTTGCTGTACCCTTTGGCGCCGAGGATCCTCGACTCGAGGGCGTGTCCGTCCGCCTGCTGGGAAAGGTGGGTGACTATCATCTGCAGGGCTTCCATGAGCTTCTCGTTCTGCGCCATTTTGGAACCTCTTAAGTTGTGTTCAATTAAATTGTACGCAATCAAAATATTAAAGATGTTCGCCCGACAAAACAGAATAATTACCAATGATGATTGTTCATCGCTTCTCGGAGATCGAACCCATGCGTTCCTGAATCTTCTTTTTGAAGAATGACGTCGGCAGACCATGAAAAGCCGGTAAGAATCGGAAGGACCAGACGTGACGGCCGTCATATAGCGGCTGTTCGGGTTTCCGCAGCTTTCTGGAATCCTCCGGTATAGGCTTCTGGAATAGCGCATTATCTGTATCCAGCAGCCAAAAACCGCCCGGTTTTTCTTTTCTGATTAGACAGAGTTAAAAATTATTAGGTAAACCATAAATACGGCAATAATATCCGCCATTATGCGTATGCGTCATAACATCGGCATCGGAACAGGCGTCTTTCCGCATTCTGGTTCAGCCTTTTGGAGGGCATGTTCCAGACCTGGTCTTCTAACTTATCGGCACTATAGTGCAGCTCACATCCAGCAGAGGTGCTGGCCATGGCGAGGTGGCACGCGGCCAGAGGAGACGGCGGGAGCGCTGCTATCCGTTCCGAAGGAAATGATGCCTCCGGCGCAAGCATCAGCGTATTATGCACGGGGAAATCCGAGGGCAACTGCGACTCCTGCGGGGGCGGCTGCGGAGATCAGGAATCTCCGGTCGTTTCTCTCAAGGATATGGAAGTCGGCGAGAGCGGCACTATAGTCCGCCTGACCTCCGACGACGATTCTATCATCAAGCGCCTGATTTCGATGGGCTTCGTGCCGAGCAGGCCGCTGATGCTGGCTTCGTCCGTATCCAGCAGGGGCGCCCGCGTGGTCAGGATCGGTTACGCTACCATCGCGCTGGACGCAGAGATGGCCTCCGCGGTATTTGTCAGAAGGAGCCGATGCCATTGATGCAGGTGGCCCTGATAGGACAGCCCAACGTAGGCAAGTCCAGCCTTTTCACGAGGCTCACAGGGGTCGGCGTTATCTCGTCAAACTATCCCGGCACGACGGTGGAGTTCGAAGAGTCCACGGTCATGGTGGGAGACAAGACGATCAATGTGCACGATCTCCCGGGAACCTACAGCCTTTCTTCCGGCTCCAAAGATGAGAGCATCGTCGTCGACATGCTCCGCGACGGGGCCAACGACGCCATCGTGGTCGTCGCAGATTCCACCAACCTGGAATCGAGTCTGGTTCTGGCTATGGAGATAATCGAGCTGGAAGTCCCTATGATCCTCGCCCTCAACAAGATGGATCTGGCGGACCGCAGGTTCAGGATAAGCGCCGGGAAACTGTCGGAGGTATTCGGCGTCCCGGTGGTGCCGGTGTCGTCCAAGACCGGGGAAGGCGTCGATCAGCTTCTGAAGAGCATTTCCGCCGGCGAAGCCTCCGTCTCCGGATACAGGACCAGATACGACGGGCACATAATGGGATATTTAGAGACGATCATGTCGATGGACGGGTCCGTCTCCTGGGGCTCCGCCGTCAAGATGCTGGAGGGCCTCGGCATGTTCGTGGAGAGGGAGTCTCCAGAGGTCGAGGCGTACGTGCGCCAGGTGTCCGCCGAGTTCAGGGAGACCCACGGGGACATGCTGGACGTCCACATCGCTCGCGACAGGTACGGGGACGCCCACGTGATAGCCATGTCCGCCGTCGAGCCCATAGCGGGCGGCATGTCCAGGAAGGACAGGATATCCGAGATGACGATCTCGCCGTCCACCGGGATACCCATTCTGCTCTGCGTCCTCGCGGCTACTTTCTTCTGTCTGATTTATGTCGGCGGCCTTCTCGCGGAGGCTGTGGACGCTCTCTATACGGGGCTGGTCGGAACGGCTCTCGCGGACTTCGGGAGGGAGGTCGGCGGGGACCTCGGCGAAGCCATCATGTCCGGCATAGACGGGAGTCTCAGCGCGATACTGGGGCTGGTCATCCCTTACATCATGGTGTTCTATATCGTGCTGGGAATCCTCGAGGATTCGGGATACCTGCCGAGGGCGGTCATTCTTTTGGATCGCTCAATGCATAAGCTGGGGTTGCACGGCAACGCTTTCATCCCCATCATGGTGGGTTTCGGCTGCAACGTCCCGGCCATCCTCGCGACCAGGGCGGTCCGCTCCAAAAGAGAGAGGATGATACTGTGCACGATCATCTGCATGGCCGTCCCGTGCTCGGCGCAGCTGGCCACGATCACAGGCGTCACCGGAAGATACGCCGGAGCGGTCTGGGTGCTGGTGATCTTCGCGGTTCTCATCGCGCTCGGTTTCGCATCCGGGGCGATCCTCAACAAGAGGCTCAAGCGCGAGCCGTCGAACCTTGCGATGGAGCTTCCGGAGCTTCAGATGCCGACGGCGAAGAACGTCCTCCTGAAGATGTGGTACAGGACCAGCGACTTCTTCAAGCTGGCCGTTCCGCTTCTCATCGTAGGGAGCATCGTGATCGAGGTGCTCATGCAGTTCGATCTCCTGGAGCCGATGGTGGAGCCGATGTCGTGGCTCACCGCCGGGATTCTCGGGCTGCCGCCGGTCACCATAATAGCTTTCATCGCCGGTATACTGAGGAAGGAGATGTCCTACGGTATGCTGGTGATACTCGCCGCCGCCCAGGGGATAACGGACATCACATTGTTCATGGATGCCAGGCAGTTCGTGGTGTTCGGCGTCGTGATGTCGGTGTATATGCCCTGCCTCGCCACGATGACCGCCATGGGCAAGGAGCTGGGCCTGAAGGAGACGGTTACAGTCTCGCTGGCCACCATCTGCGTCGCGGTCGTGATAGGGGCGGCATTCAATTTCGCATTGGGCACTTTCATGTGATGCTCTTGACAGTTCGGTTCGGGCGCCAGCGCTCTGTCGATGATGGGAGTTGCTTGTCTGAGAGGGTCGGCTACAAATGTCTGCGGTGAAAACGGCCTTGTGGAAACGGTGAAAACGGTCTTATAGAAACGGTGAAAATTGCCTTATGAAAATGGTGAAAACTACTTTATTATATAAGTAGTGAACATTCTTGATTTCATGGTGCAGAATGAAAGATACCTTCCGAGGCTGGTGGATGCCGTCGTAGAAGAAACGCTTGCAATCAGCGGCGCCGTCCATATAAAAGGGCCGAAGTATTGCGGCAAGACCTGGACATCCAAATATCACTGCTCCAGTTTTTATGAGCTCGATCTGGCAGATAACGATTATCAGAATCTTAAATTAGCCAGAATCGACCTTGATTATGCTCTGAAAGGAGCTAATCCGCGCTTGATAGACGAGTGGCAGCTTCTTCCTGCGGTATGGGATGCAGTTCGCAATATGGTCGACCAAGAAGGAAGAAAAGGTATGTACATACTCTCGGGCTCATCGACCCCAAAAAAGGATTCGAAACCGTTCCACAGCGGACTGGGGAGGATAGCTTCCTTGAATATGAGGACGATGACTTTGTACGAATCCAAAGATTCGGATGGCTCTGTTTCATTGAAAGATATGTTCATCGGAAAATTCTCCAATACCCCGATTAGAGAGAAGTCATTGGACAATATCCTTGACCTGACGATGAGGGGAGGCTGGCCAGGCAATCTGGGGCTGAATCCGTCGAAGGCAGCCAAGGCCGTATCGGTATATGCCAGGCAGATATGCTACGAGGATCTTCTGATGGTGGACAGCGGCAAAGATCCGGCGAGGATGATGCGCATACTCAAATCCCTTTCACGCAACGAATCCACGACTGCCAGCAGAAATGTCATAGCCAAAGACATGAAGGAATTCGATGACGATACGATATCAGACGATACGGTCGGAGAATACACATCGGTCCTCGATAGGATGTGCCTTATAGAGGACCAAGGCGCATTCAATCCCAATCTGAAATCGTCTGTCCGCGTCGGCAAGACCCCCAAAAGACATCTCACAGATCCGGCACTGGCGATATCGGCTCTTGGCCTCACCAGGAACATGCTTCTGGACGATCTGAACACGTTCGGATTCATGTTTGAAGCTCTATGCGAAAGAGACCTGCAGGTATATGCATATGTCAACGGCGGTAGGCTGTACCATTACAGGGACGGGAAAGGAAGGGAAATCGATGCGATCGTCGAGATGCCTGATGGCAGGTGGGGCGCGTTCGAGATTAAACTGGGTGCAGACAGGATCGATGAGGGCGCGGAAAATCTGAAGAGGATCGATTCGCTGATCCGCGATGACCCTAAAGGGAGGCCTCCGGAATTCCTTGCCGTAATATGCGGGATGTCTTCCGCCGCTTACAGAAGGGAAGACGGCGTATATGTGATACCGATAACCTCTCTCGGCCCATGATCAGAGGGCGCATTCATCGAACAGCATCGATGCGATCCGATCTACACAGAACCGTTTTATATCGATTAATTATTATCATTATTGATAATGATAAAGGTGTGAAGATGAGGCTCTCCGAGATACTCTCCAACCCAGTCAGGCTCAGGATAGTGCAATGCCTCCAGGTCAGGGGGGAAGCCACGACCAAGCAGATTTGCAAAGAGCTGGATGACATCCCCGCCCCTACGGTTTACCGCCATGTCGGCCGCCTCGTCGAGGAAGACATACTGACGGTCAAGGAAGAGAGGAAAATCAGAGGAAGCGTCGAGAGGCTTCTCGCGATCAACGAGGCCAAATGGTCTGCCGAGACGGACGACATCGCCGACGCATCCTATCAGTTCCTGATGTCCCTGTACGACAGGTTCAGGGAATATGAAGGGGAGAATCCGGCGGAGGACAGGCTGTGCCTCAGGACCTGCATGCTCCGTCTGTCCGACGAGACGTTCGACGGGTTCCTGAGCGAATACGCCGGCCTTCTGGAGAAGTATGCCGGCCGTCAGGACGGAGGCAAGGTCAGGAGCGTCTCGATCATCTCGGCACCCGTCAAGGAGGATATGGAATGACAGCGATCGAAGAGAAAATCACGGTAAACGCGGCGGTGCCTATCGGGGCTACCGTATCCTATCCGGATAAGGAGGCAAAGAGGCCGGCCATAGCGATTGTCATGGGCACAGGAAAGATGGACCGCGACGGCAACTCGCATGGATTCCGCACGGACATTTACAAGGGGCTTTCGGATATGTTCGTCGGAGAGGGATTCGTCACCGTCCGCTACGACAAGAGAGGCACCTTCGGCTCCGGAGGGGACTTCGACAGCGCAGGGCTCAGCGACCTCGTGGATGATGCCGTCTCTGTCGTCAGGCATCTCAAGACGCTGCCGTACGCCGATCCCGAGAAGGTCATCGTCTGTGGCCATTCCGAGGGAGTCATGATAGCAACGCTGCTCTCGAAGCAGGAGGACGTGGCAGGCCTGATTCTTCTGGGAGGGGCCGCCACATCCATGAGGGATGCGCTCCGCTACCAGAGCAGGCTGGCAGACAGGCAGTTCGAGGGGAAGAAAGGCATCGTGGGAGCTCTGCTGCGCAAGGTCGCGTCCCAGGAGAAGACGGACGCCAAGCAGGACGAGCTGTTCGACAGATGCCTCTCCACCGAGGACGACACCATCCGCTTCAAGGGAGCGAAGATGAGCGCCAAATGGGTTAGGGAACATGCGGCATATTCTTCCGAGGATTTTGTCGGAATGATAAGGGAGTTCGGGAAGCCCGTACTGGCTATCACAGGGACGGCAGATCTTTCGGCTGATTTCCACGATCTGGATTCTATCAGGGATATCCCTCTTACAACCTGCTTCGCACCGGAAGGCGTGAACCACATCTGGAGGGAAGTGGACGACGACAACAGCATCCTCAACGTCAAGAAGCAGTACCTCAGGCTGTCTGCGAAGCCTATGCACGAAGGGACGAAGGATGCCATCTGCTCCTGGCTGGAACAGTTCAGATGACGGGCTTACCGTTTAATAGAACAAGGATTCTGTACGGGCATGGACCATAAGCAGGCGGCGCTGGGATATTTCAGAAGTGGAATGCATTGCTCCCAGGCGGTGCTGGCCGCTTTCGCGGAGGAATGCGGGATAACCGAGGATCAGGCTCTCAGGCTCGGATCCTGCTTCGGAAGCGGAATGAGGAAGGGCCAGGTATGCGGCGCCTGCACCGGAGGGCTGATGGCTCTCGGTCTGATGTACGGGTTCACCGACAGAGGCAGCGAAGACAAGATCCGCGCGGACAGGGTGAACGACATGATGATGGACCGTTTCGCAGAGTCCTGCGGGTCCTGCATCTGCAACGAGATATTGGGCTGCGACATCTCCACCGCGGAAGGGGTGAGGCACGCATTGGACAGCCGCCTCTTCACCGAGCTCTGCCCCAAGATGGTGGCCGCCGCTGTCGATGCAGTGGAAGGCATAGTCCGGGAGATGGAAGCCTCCGGCGTATCACCGGCAACGGCCGTGCCGCCGGTCACCATAGCGCCGCTCGAAAGTTCCGACCGCGAGCAGTTCGTCAGGGACAACCAGGAGGCCTTCAGATACGGCGCAACGGAGGAGTTCGGGCTCCGCGACGACCACTTCGAGGAGCCCGGAGAGATCATCTCCAGAGAGACCATCGAGAAGTCGATCGACAGCGGCGATGCGTACAGGATAATGCTTGGCGGAAGGCCGGTGGGCGGAGCTGTCGTATCCGTAAAAGGCAGCAGGGGAGACCTGCAGCTGCTGTTCGTCTCGCCCGGAGAGCACAGCAAAGGGATAGGATACCAGGCATGGCAGGCCATCGAGAGGCAGTATCCGCAGGTCAGGGTGTGGGAGACATGCACCCCATATTTCGAGAAGCGGAACATTCATTTCTACGTGAACAGGTGCGGCTTCCATATCACGGAGTACTTCCACGGCCGCCATCGCGATCCCGACAGTCCGGACGAGAACGATGAGATGTTCCATTTCGAGAAGGTCATGTTCTGATTCCCGGCATCGATCGGCTGTTCTGCAAACAATTATGATTGATGGACGGCTACGCCAGCCGAAGGCGGATGAACGGAAAGAGCGAGGATGTGGAGGCGCTTCTGAGCGACCCGAAGAAGGCCATGCTGCATATGGCCGTGCCTCTGTTCGTCACGTATCTCATCTCCAGGCTGCAGTCGTTCATCGATGGGATATGGTGCTCCGGGCTCGGCCCCGATCCGCTGTCGGCCATATCGATATCAGCGCCGGCTTACCGCATCATCGTTTCCATAGGGATAGCGATAGGCGTGGGTGCTTCTGCGTCCATCGCCCGCCACATCGGCGCCGGAGACAAGAATTCCGCGGACAGGACGGCATCACAGGCGCTGATGCTAGCTCTCGCCGCCGCTATCGCTGTCATTCCGGTGATGTACTTCGCAGCGGGCCCGATCATCTCGATGTCCGGGGCGGGATACAACAAGGATCTGGCTATGGACTATGTCACGCCTTACATCCTCTGCTCGGTCCCGCTGGTGTTCAACGGTCTGGTTGTGGGTCTGATGCGGGCCGAAGGGGCGGCCAAGAAATCCATGATGGTTTCGGCTTCCGCTTCGGTCATAAACATGGCTCTGGACCCGCTGATGATATACGGCCTGGACATGGGGATCACGGGGGCGGCGTGGGCCACCTGCATTTCGTACATGATCACTTTGGCGGCAGGCCTGGCGATGTATGCCCGCGGCAGGATGTACATCTCGCCTTCGGTCAAAGGGTTCCGCTTCGAGCCGGACCTTCTCAGGGACATGGCGGTCATGACGGTCCCGGTGGCGCTGGAATCATTGCTGTCCTGCCTCATCATAGCGCCTGAGCAGGGACTTGTTGCGTCCTGCGGAGGGGCGGAGGGGCTGGTGGTGTACATCAACTCTTTCACGTTCGTGGATCTGGCTACGATACCGTCGATGGCCCTGATGTCGGCGCTAATACCGGTGGTGTCGGCGCAGCTGGGCCAGAACGCTCCGGACAAGGTGAAGGATTCCCTGAGATATTCTATGAAGCTCGTCCTGGCTACCGGGGTCATCATGGGTGCGGCGCTATTCGCGTTCGCGGACCAGCTGGTATCTCTGTATACGTATTCCGAGGAGATGGCTCTGCTCCATGACGAGATGGCGTTCGCGCTGTGCATATACTCCGTGGTGCCGATACTGAACGGAGTGATGAAGCTGGGGACTTCCATGCTGCAGGCTCTGCGCAAAGCGGTCGTCTCCACCGCAATCATGTTCGGGAGGGAGCTGATGTTCATCCTGTTCTTCTGGTTCGCGTCCGGAGTGTCGATGACCGCGATCTACTGGTCGCTGGATGCCGTGAACCTGATCATGATGGCTGTGGTGCTGGCGGTTCTCTTCGTGGTGATGCGCGAGTATCTAAGGAAGAATGCGACGAAGGGATGATTTGGCATCAGATTCGGGGAACAATCCTATGCTATGACATCAAAGGATTCGACACATTAACCTAGACTTGCAACCTATGTATTGACTTTGGTCATTCGTTGGAGGACTTTGGTTTCTTTCTGTAGCCGAATACAATCACAGTCTCGCGGTCGATGCCATATTGCTGGAGAACTTCATTAAGCATCCATGCTTTATCGAAGTTGCTGGAGTGTAGCGACATATACACTTTGTCTCCGACGAGGACGTCGCGCTTTTCGTCCTTGCCTACTCCCAGTCTGAATCCGAGAGTCCCTTCGGTGGCCAGCTTGTACATGCGGTCTGGGTCTTCGTTGTACAGCCTTCTCATAATGTTAAGAAGAACATCAGACATGGAGGGTTGTTCGAATTTGATGCCGTCAAACATGTACCCTTTGACTGATAGGTTGGTGAACATGGAGGGTTCAGAGTCCGCAGTGAGTTGTACCAGTTCGTCCGACTGTGTGACATGGCAGCAATCATGGATTTCGGGGATTATCTTTAGGAATCTGGAGATGAGGAATTCGCGTCTCCTTATTATGGCGTCTCTATCCCAGCGATCTTCTGAACTGACACTTTTATTGAGAAAGAATTTGCTCTCGTTGAATCCGCCTTCGATTATCTTTTTCTCCTTGAAGGGGAGATCGCTGAGCTCGGAGTTGTATCCAGTAAGAGTGAGATTCCCTATGTTATGGAGTAGTGAGGAATGGACGTCTTCGTAGTCTTTGGGGCCGACCTCCATCCTCCAGTGCTCGTTTCTGTTTTGGGGAAGGATGTGCTCCACAGACACTTGAGGTGGTTTAGTCTCCATTAGGTTGAGGATGTCGCCTGATTCTTTATTGGACTGTTCGATGGCGGCCAGAACGACTCCAGCTACGCTGTTTCTCCTATACAGGTCGGTGTTCATTAGGGCGTTGCGGACATCGGTGTCTGATGGATAGTCTATGGTGACCCTGTGAGTGACAAGATACTTGACCTTTTCTAAGAACTCGGAGTCGGACTCTAAGTTCCATATGGCGCGGTAGAGGGTGTTGTAGTAGTAATTCAGGCCGGTTGAGTTTATTGAGCATACGGCGCGGCGAATCAGGACATTGTGGTGGATGGCAATAGTTGGCTCATGGGCACGTCGATTGACCCGATTTTGTCGATTACCTCGTCGACTATGTCATCTGCGGCGTCGTTGTACGAATCGGATAGCTCGCATTCCGCGAGTTTTTTGAACTTCCTTACATCGCGAGTAACGTCGCCGGTGCCGTATAGTAAGGCAACGAACATACGATGCTTGAACTTCTCTTTCATGTCGTCGTCTGGAATCTTCTTCAAAGCGGCGTACATCTCATTGAGTGGGCCGTAGATGTTCATGTTTACCGCCAGATGGAACTGCATAGGGGCGTTGATGAAGTCCAGGAAGTCTATCATGAGTTTGGCAAGATCGATTGATTTCTCCACCTCAGTCTTCTTCACATCGATGAGCTTGGCGTAAGTGGCAACATCAAAGGCGTGCCCCTCCTCGATGAGATCTCTGTAAATTCCGACGAGCCTGTTGATCGGGTCGTAATCCACCTGCTTGTCGGTCCCGTGCTGAAGGGTAAGCTCTAAGGATTTGATTGCTTTTTTGCCGTATTCGTCATCGTAGGTGTTCTCGAGAATGACGGCATCGAAGAAGTCGAATTTGGGATCGTTCTCTTCTCTGCTTAACTCCCTGAGACAGGTGAATCTTCTGTTGCCGTCTATTATCCTCCCGTCCCTAAGGATTACTCCTGGCTCTCTTTGCCCGTACAGCCTGATGTTATTCTTTGTCTTGTTGAAGGCGTCCTTGTTGCTCTCCTTGATCATCTCGTGGATGATATCGTTGTAGGAGGGGTCGTTGTAATCTAAAGGGCCGTTTTCGGATACATGTTTACTGATGAACGTAGCGATTCTGTCGTTCTGATCATTGAAATACAGCTGATCCAGCCTAATTCTGTATACGGGATATATGTCGGTCACACCGTCTATTGTGAGTTTTTTTGATATCTGTGCGTCCTGGACGATGTTGATGTTGTCTAGATCAATTTGTTCTCTCATTGTATCCCCCTGAGTTCATCTATATATGTCTCGTCGTCGCGGTATATCTTTTCCGTGTATTTGCTGAATTTTAAAGGTTTGTGCTCGCCCCTGATGTCCTTGCTTACATCCAAGCCATACAGATCTAGAATAATGTCGGAAAGGACATCATAGTACTCGCTATCCTCGTCACCAAGTGCGGTAAGCACCATGTCAACTATAGCATCGTTCCTATTGAATTTCTCCGCGGTGGTGAAAACCTTGCGCTTGTTAATGTCGCTGAAGCTGAGGTCGCCCGACATCGCCAAGATATTTTCGTAGAACGTATCCTCGAATCCCTGATCGTCTAGAATATCCTCAAAACCCGTTTTGTGAAGGTATCTCAGAGTGAAGTAAGAACCAGGCTTGACATAGGTCACGACGGATGCAACATAGTCGCGGATGGTATCACTGGTAACGCCGGCTGAGGCCAGTTTTGCAGAAGAGATGAACGCATTCTTTTCTATAGGATAGAAGCGCCGTTTCTGAAGTACTTCGTTGAATATACGCATGAATGACTGGTTCGACCTGAGATCTTCCGTCAATTCGAAGAAGTCCCCCGAGAGATATGCCCCATAGACGCATTCGCGGAATGAGCCGTACTCGTCGGAATAAAGGGATCCTTTAGAGCTTCTGTAGCCGAGCTTACCGAGGTTGGTTGCATTGTAATAGGGATCGTTACCTCTCACAGTTTCGGAATCTTTAGCCACTTCCACGCCCACTTTTTTTTCGGCAACACGAAAAGCTCCTCTGGCGATATCGTGGCCTATTACTGGGGAGGTCAAGATGCTCTTGAGATATGCAATAGCAGAGTCTGGCAATTCTGGAAGGTTGATATCGTAGTAGCCTTCATTTGTGAGCTCCGGATACTTGGCCATATAGGCTCTGATGGATTGAACCTTGGTTCCAAATCTTTCGTTGTAGAGGCTGCAAAATTGGGACTTCTCAATCCTGCCTGTCTCCTGTAGGAGCGACATTATCTGCGATTTGATTGAGGAATCGCCGAAACAAATAGAGGGGGATGAGGACAGGAGGGCATCGGCGGAACGCATGGGCTCGGACTCCTTGTATTTGTTCAGGAGCATGAAGAGCTCCTGATCCCCATGGATATCGAACCTATCGCATAGATCTGCAGAATCGTTTATTATTAGCTGGGTGGAGATGTACATGTCGTGGTACTGATGCAGGTTGAGCTCTGTCAGGAATGAAAGGACAGCTTTCTCGTCGAACGGATAGAAACGAACGTTATCGGAATCGATACGGAGGAGGCGCGTCCCGGGCATGTCGGAATACTCCTTGATGTCAGCGCGGTTCATGCGGCACAGTGGTGCTTTCTCAAGACCATTTTTTTTGATGAAATCTCTGCATGCCCTACCAATTTCGGATAACGCCTTGGGCTTACCGAAGCTGGATACTACATGCTCAATTATGGAGGCGTTATCGATTTCTATCTTAGAATCGCCGATAGAAAAGCTGTGGGGGAGGTTGTCGCGGAGTCTCTGCTTGAAGACGTCGGGCTTGTCGGGGTCGTCAAGGAGGGTGTTGGGGGGCATCCATCCTTTAGGGTGCATTAGCTCCAGATACTTGTATACAGGTTCGTCTACGTTGTAGAGCTCCATGAAGAGCCTCTGGGACATCTTATACTTTGAAAAATCCGAGCTGAGAGAATCCTCCTGCGGCTTGACTGAGAAGAAAGATCTGACTTCTGTCAAAGAATCATCTAAGTCAGGATGCTTGGATAAAAATTGCTCGGAATCCAGGAAGAAATAGTCCCTCACTATATCGGGGGAATCCATAAGCAGATCTGAAAGCCTGTTCTTTCTCAGTCTGACTCCCTTGACAGTGCGTTCTACAGATCCGTTTTGGATGAGATCCAACAACGTGCTATCAAAATTGCTGGAATTAGGAACAATTGCGGCCACCATGCGTTTGAGGGAGAAAGGCAGCACAGGCTCAGAAGAGGATGAGAGGACGCTGATTATGGCACCTTTGGTATCACTAAGAGCTGAGAGAGGAATGTCAGGCGGACGAAGTTGGGGCAATCCAGCAATGACCGACCCAATGTAGTCTTTATTGAGCCAAAAGCTGTACTTTTTGCACATCTTGCCGTTGAAAAACGTGACATCGGAGGAAGATTGCGCATGTGGTCTCACATGGACCATCATGTTGGCAGATTTAGGGATGAAACGGTTGAAGGAACCTTTAATAATCTTGTCCTTGGTGTCTATCCAGACGATCCGCGCCTTTTCTAAATCGGCGGAGGGCATAGACCAGAAGCCCGCATTTAAGAATTCTGTTTCATCCGCGCCCTCGTTGAATACCATGAATAGGAAACGGACCGAAAGCTGCCTGATGAGATCGCTGTCCTCCCAGCTCTGGGAAATGATATCGTTGAAATCAAAAGCGGGGAATGACATGCTTTCCTTGGGTGATGACCCGTTGGCGACGCGAACCGTTTTAATTGAGACGCCAAGGTCTCTCAACGATTTGAAAAGGTCGGGGGAATTCCTGATCATTCTATCTGAGAGGGCTCTGCAGTAGTTTTTGGAATTAGGATTGAGATGCTCTCTGAGCATATCTTCGATATCCGAGAGACTCTTACCCAAGAACGGTGTTAAAGACTCCAAAATACGAGACTCAAGGCAACTCCCAGTATCAGCAGCCATTGCGTGAACATGGTGATATGAGTATAAACAATGAACTCGAAGATGTAAGACTTTTGCAATACAATGAAGATAGGCAACAACTATGCTGTGGAATATCAAGATAGGGCGATTTTAAAAACAACAGAGAGTACACTTCGTTCCTCGAGTGAAGAGATCGTTGACTAGATGGAACAAGTCTGTTACTCATTTAGTCAGTCAATTATTATCCTCAGATAAAACCAAAAAAGGGTTTAATCGGGCTGTCCCCGTCTGGCTTTGGGCCCCATCCGATGCTCTCACATCTCTTTGCGTATGAGCGCCGCTGCGATCAGGGTCATCGCGGCCGCGGCGAAGGCGACGTAGGCTCCGTATCCTATGCCGTAGTGCGCATCGCTGATCTCGGCCAAGACTATGATTACGGCTACGATCAGAGTTATGCCGCTGAACAGCGCCGAAATGAAGAACTCCCTCGGTCTGTCTCCCCTGCCGAGATATTGCATTCCCGCGATGATCATGCCTATTCCGAGGAATAAGATGATGGTTATGCATATGCGGGCGATGCCGCTGAGCCATCCGTCGCTGAAATTGAGGTGGCCGCGCAGTTCCCATAAGGTGTAGTCCCCGGAGCCCGTGGCCCATACGAGGAACACGGAAACCAACGCGACGACGCCTCCTGCGATCATTAGTATGTTGGCTGTTTTCATGTCCATAAGGATGCCTCCTTACCACTGCCCGATGCGCTTTCTGTCATTCAGATCGCTTCGCACCGGGATACAAACGCATTCTAAGAGCGATTTGAGGTGATAAATCTTGCCTAACTTCCAATCCAATCGCAAGCGTCATCCTTCAATGGCAGCCCTTATCTTATTGAACTCGTGCCAGGCCATCAGCATAAGGCAGGCCCCTCCGAATACGTGCACGCCCACCATGCAGTAGATTATGCCCTCGAACGGGTCCACGCCCAGATAACCGTAGGCGGCGATGGCGTACGTCCCCAGCTTCAGGAATCCCCACAGCATGTAGAAGTACATCGGAATCTTTGCCTTCTTCATCGATTGCAGCATCGACGAGCCTATCCCCATGAGAGCTGAGAACGGTATCAGGAACACGGCAACGCGGAGGGTCCAGACGAACTTCGGGAGAAGCTGGTGCATGCTCTCCTCGTACGTGAGCAGGGACATCAGCGGCTCCGCGAAGATGAACAGCATCGCCGCCGCGATTATCGCCACTATGAACGCAATCTTGAAGGTATACAGGTTCCGGCCTTCATCTTCTCCAGGTCGGATTTTCCGTAAGCCGCGGAGCATACCGGCACCATCGCATTCTCGAACGCCCTTCCTGGAAGGTTCACCAGCCCGATGTATCTCCAAGGATAGTTGTACAGCATCACAGCCGTGGTCCCGCCGGCGACGATCAGGAATATGCGGTGGACGAAGTCCGTCAGGTTGGAGATCATCGATTGGACCGTCTTCGGGCCTCCCACTCCGAGTATCTCCTTCATCATGCTTGCATCCGCGCGGAAGCTTCCGTTGCCGAGGCTCACCGCGGTCTTCCCTTTGGCGTACCATCTCAGGCCTATCGCAAGCGAAAGCAACGCCGATATCGCAGTGGACAATCCGGCTCCCATGACGCCCAGCCCCAGCCCGTAGATGAGGATGGGGTCGATGGCCATGTTCATTATCGCCGCGCTCATCTGCATGACGGTGGATTTTTTGGCGGCTCCCTCTCCCCTGAGCATCCCGCCCATTATGGAGTTGATAAGAAGCGCAGGAGAAAGGACTGCCAGCGGCAGCATGTATCCCCAGCTCTCCGATCTGACATCCGCAGCGCCCATGAATTCCAGGGCAGGATCGAAAAGCAGCGCGACGGCGATGGAAGACGCGACAGCGAAGATAGCACCCAGTATCAAAGAATTCAGGGCCAGACCGTTGGCGCGCTCGCGATTCCCGTTCCCCAATTGGAAAGCGATCGTGGTGGTGGCTCCCACGCCTATCCCAAGCCCGGCGCACATCATCAGGCCGTATATCGGGGTGACGGTGGCAACCGCTTCGGCGGAGACATTGCCGAGGCCGGCTACCCAGAAGGTGTCTACGAATTGGTTGATCTCCACAACGGCCATCGCCACCAGAAGAGGGATGACCATGGATTCTATCGCTTTCCTCGGGTCGCCCAGCAGCACCTCCAAATCCGTTTTATCCGGCCTCAGTATTCTCATGTTTTGCAAGCGCCCCTTAAGCGACAGTATGCTCTGCCATAGCCAGCATGATGCCTTGCATCGATTGCCATCTTTATTTTCTGCTTCTGATCGGGAAGTGTTTTTCAGGAACTGTTCTATCTTGTTCCATTCGGATGTCCCGGGCGGGAAACGACGGACAAGGACGGCCATTCCCGTCTCATCGGCGAATTTCTGGAGCTCCGTTTTCCACAGCCTGTTGCTGCCTCCGCTGTCCGCCGCAATCATCAGGCTGTCCGCATCGGGATAACGCTCCTTGCCCATGAGCTGCTACCGGCTGCGGACGGAATTCACTGCGAACTGGGCGGTATCCTGGCTGATGCCCGCCGAGACGTACCCCTCTTCGGCATCGATACCGTATATTCCGTAAGGCACCGCCTTTCCTTCAGGACCTTGGAAACCATGGCCGCTCACCACACGCGGCTCCCCAATTCTCCTGTATTCCCAGCCCTTGTTGGAATAATCGGCGGGCTCTCCGGATCGCCGATGACATTGCCTTCCAGGAGTTTTATCAGATCGGCCCAGATTTCCGGTTGCTCTGAAGAACAGAGTTTACGGACGGATCGAGCAGGAAGCGCTGAAACGCGCATGACCTGTCCCACGAAGACCGTGGGAGGGAAGATCCTCCCGCGGTTATTCTATAGAGAGGGCGTACCTGTGAGGGTACTTCCTCATTCGACCCATCAATCTCATTCTTTTGCGGTTCTGCGGCAGATCAGCACCGGGCAGTGAGCCATCCTAGCTACGGTCTCTGCCACGGAGCCCATCAGCGCCCTGTTGAGATTGGTGCGGCCCAATGAACCGCAGACGACGAGATCTGCGTTTTCGGATTCCTTCACGATCTCTTCCGCGGGGCGCCCCAGCACGACTTTTGTTGTGAGCTCTATCCCATTATCCGCGGCCAGCTCTGCGATGTAGCCGAGGGCCGCTTTGGATTCCTGAACTCCCGCCTCCCTCATCATATCTCCTGTGGATTTGCCGTAGCCGAGGCCGGAGTATTTCTCAGCGTCGATTACGAACAGCGCGATAATGGAAGAGCGGTTTTTTTTGGCGATGTTGATCGCGCTATCAACGGCATAGTTGCTGTGGTCGGATCCGTCCGTCGGCACGAGGATGGTGCCATACATGCTCACATCAGTGGATATGGGCTTTTTTGCGCCTATTGTCTCGACGGCCAAAGTCTTGTCGCGCGCTTTCTCAGCGTTCCTTCCGGACGCGTTCATCAGGAGGAATGCCGAAGCCACGACGATGGCGAAGCAGCCGAGAGACGCGAACACCAGCGTATGCGCCCCGAGTGCGGAGAATAATAATGGGATCAGCATGCCGGAAAGGAATGTAGATATGTTGAGCGCCATCGCGTACCCCCCCATCACCTTCCCGGAGGTTTTCGCGGTGGAAAGTCTGGACAGTGAGGCGACCACGGTGGGCATGAGAAGGCCCAGAGAGCATCCGATTATTATCTCGGCGAGGAAAAGCATCGGCACGAGTACGGCCTCGCCGCTTACGAATTCCGGAAGGAACAGCAGCGCCATCCCGATGGCCATGAGCACATAAGAAATCGAATACGCAACTTTCTCGTTTGGTTTGTTGGCGCTGCGGCTGTACAGGAGGCTGAAAACCGCCTGTGCGACGCCCATGGTCCCTAGGAGCACGCCGCAAAGAAGCCCGGCGTTGGCTCCCAATCCTATGGAAGGTACGTAGTACGAGAAGTTTGTCGGCATGGAGAACATTATGAACATCTCGCAGAACACGGCGATGTAGCATAGGGCGATCTTCCCCTTTCTGTTGGGGATTTCCGCTTCTCCGAAGTCCGCCATTGCGGATGCGTCCAGCGCAGGTTCTCTGACGGACGCGATACCGAAGATGACGATGATGGCGCCTATCAGGTAGATGAGGAAGGGATAATTCCATCCGATATCAGCTAAAGTCCCGCCGAGGGTCTCGAGAATGAAGCCTCCGACTCCGATAGCCGCCGATTGGTATCCGATGACCTTCATGCGCTGGACGCCTGCCCAGTATTCCCCGATCAGCGCGGTGCTGGCGGAAGATATCCCTGTCAGGCCCATTCCCAGGAGGAAGCGGCAGACGAGCACCTGGATGAAATCCTCCAGGAAGAACGGGAGAACGCCCATCGCTGTGAATATCGCGAGAGAGATGAACAGAACCTTGGCCTTTCCGAAGCGGTCGGCCAAAGCTCCCATAAGGAATCCGAACACTGCCACCGATAGCGCCGGCAATCCAATGATGAGCGCGGTCATCGATTCGCTTTGGCCGAAGAATTCGCCGATGCCTTTCAATGACGGCGCAACGGCCGCTGCGCCCATGAGTATGACCATCGACGACATCAGTATGGTCAGGAGCGTCAAAGCGTTGGGTCTGAACGTTTTCGCTTGATTATCCATGCCAAGGGCGCATTTCGTCGGTTTATTAAAGTTTGATGAAACAACTGATAGTACTTAAAAAAAACAAAGTGATTTTTTTTACTTTTAAAAATAGTTTAAATGTCTAAAAAACAACATAATACAGTTTCAGTCAAAAAAAGGTTTGGGCTGCCCAACATGGGGCAGTCCTTTAAATCAGAGCTTCACCAGGCTGGTGCTCTTGATGTCCGACACGACGGTGGGGTCCTGCACCATCCTGTACACGACGTCGTTGGAGGTGTAGTAGAGGGTGTAGGTCTCGGTCCCTTCCTCGTCGGTGACGGTGATCTCCTGGGCGGTGACCTTCTTCTTTCCGAATTCGGTGTCGATGGTCTCGGACGTCTTCTTTCCTAAGGTGTAGGGCGTCTTGTCGTCCTCGAGGGACTTTATGTAGCTCTTGTAGGAGACTCCGGCGAGGAAATCGTCGGCGGTCACGGTGGTGCCGTCGTCCAGGGTGATCTGGGTCCCGTCGATGGCCTCGATGGTCTCCTTCTCTGTCGCATCGATTTTGAGGACGCTGTCTTTGGTGAGGGTGCAGGTTCCTTCGGCCAGATCGGAGACGGTCGCGGTCACGGTGTTTATCATGCCGATGTCGCCGGTGTCGATCGACTGCTTGACGAAGGATCCGTCGGCCAGAACCTGATCGGCCTTGGCCTTGGTGATGTCCAGGTTGGTGTCTTCCAGGACAGTCGTGGTCACGAGATTGCTTATTTTGCTGATGGATTTGAGGACCACGCCGGAATCCTTGGCGACCCATGAGCTCGAGGCGAACTCTCCGAAATCCTGCTTATAAACGTCGCAGACAACGTCGCTGCCCTTGAATTTCAGGGTCTCCTGCCCGGTGATGTCGCCAGCATAGTCGCTGTACAGATAGGTGTTCAGGAACAGGTCGGTATCGAAGTTAGTCTCTGTGGTCTTGGATTCGGAGCTTCCGCTGACGGTTCTCTCGATGTAGTCCCCGACTTTGAGGTCGGTGCGGATGGGCTCCTCGGAGCTTCCTCCGCCGTTGTCGCCGTTGGAGAGCAGGACGTAAGCTCCCACCGCTGCGATGGCAATGATGGCTACGGCAATCGCCGCTAAGTATGATGCCTTCATGAATGGAGGATTAAAACGTTCAGATTTAACTGTATTTATTACGTATCAATAGATTAGTATTTAATCAGGCAGCAAAAAAGGATTCCCCCGAGAAACTCATCCGAATATTCTGGCCGACAGTCCGGGCGCCATCGCAGCAGATTCTTGTTGAACAGAGATTTGGGATCGAAGAACTGCACTTCGACTTTCTTTCCGATCTGAATGAAGCACCCGGTCTCCTCCTGCACCACCTGTCTCATGATGGTGTCGTTGAATTCGAACACATGGGTTCCCGTCTCGACCGTGTGCTGGTATCTCTCGCCGGTTCTGAGCGTTGCCACCGGCATTCCATCGATCTTTATCTCCACAGTCCTGTCCCTTCCGGTAAGCCCGGCTTCCGCGTGGAATAAGACCTTCGCTTCCTTCCCGGTGCTCGCGACCGCTTTCTTCTCCCCGCGGAGCGCCCCGAAGATGTTGCTGCCGTTCCAGCTCACTTCCACTCCTTCTTTGTCCTCGCTAATGAAGCAATGGCTGCTGCAGTCGACGTTCCTGGAAGTGTGGGTCTTCCCATTCTTGTGCGCGATGACGATTTTGCGCTTCCCGGATTTGACCTTGACTTCTTGGCTCTCTCCGGCGGCGAGCGTAGCCACATGCTCCCCGTCGACGTATATCGACACCGGCTTGCTGCCCCCTAAGAGGCGCTGGTCATATCCCCTGTCTATCTCGAATACGATGGTCACTTCCGGCGCGTTTTCGGGTTCTTTGCTCTTGGAAAACAGGGACATAAGGATTGGGACGATTTATCGGTATTAAAAATGGTATGCCCTTTCCCGGTCTGGATTCGTCCTCTTCTGTTCTTGCGCTAGAAAATCCGGGTCAGCGAAGCTCATCTATGCGGTTCATACGGTTCACTCGTCGTGGAACCTCACATCGGTCCCCCATCCGGCGTAGTATTCCCTGCACCCTTTCGTTGCAAGGAGTATGATGGTGCTCAGCGGCACGAGAATCCTGATGCCGTCGTAGAAATCCAGCCCATCCTGGGATAAGAATCCGATTCCGCTCACAAGCAAGGCCGACATGAAGATGAGCGTTATTTTGTGGCCCAAGCTGATGCCTGTGAGAAGCGATACAGCCAGTATGAGTATGACCACGGATGTTGCAATCACGGGTTCTATGATATCCACGAGTTTATCCCATCCTCCGGACAGATTCGGATATGCCAGAACGCACATGCACTCGAACAGCATGCATATCCCCAGGACGAACATGAATCCTATGGCATAATTCGAAGCGTAAGGGCGGCTCATCTTCTGGGACGAACGCCAACGACATAGATAAAATAGGTGTGCCGTTTTTATCGGTGCGAGTGTCAATGTCGGCGATTTTATCGAGAACCTGGAGGGCTTCGCTGTCTTATCTCCGCCCTCACGCCGCTAAAATCATCATAATAACGGCGCTTCAGCTGGTAGCCGTGCTCATGCAGGTTGTCGCGATATTGATGCTCAGGTATATCTTAGACATCAGCAGCGCCGGATACGGGAACGAATACATCCTGGAGGAAGGCCTGAAGCTTCTGCTGATTGCGGCGGCTTTCTCCGTTTGCGTATATCTGTCTTCTAGGATGGCCTCCCACGTGGCCGCAGAGGTCGCCTCGCAGATCAGGAAGGACGTTCTGGCATCCGCATTGAAGGCTCAGAAATTAGACTCTACCGGGGACAGCGCCACGTTCACGATGACCTGCGTGACATCGGATGCCATGACGGTGCAGAAGCACATATTCGCGTCCCTCTCGATCTATATGCCCCTGCCGATCCTGGCGGCGGCGATGGCTGTGTGCACGTATTATATCAGCCGCACCATCGGAATCATGGTCATGGCCGCCATGGTCGTCTTCATCGTTCTGGCTTTTTTGCTGTCAAGATATGCGGCGAGGTATCAGGCAGATAGGATCGTCGGCCAGGACATGGTCGCCAGATCCCTCAGGGAGAAGGTCACTGGCGCGAGGACCATCAAGGCGTACGGCGGGCAGAAGTATGAGGCCAATAAATTCGCCGTCGCAAGCGAGTTCTTCGGCGTCAGCAACAAAAAGGTCGAGCTGAGCAGCTACTTCCTCCCGACGTTCTCCACAGCTTTCATCTGGATCTTCATAGTTTTCGTATACGTCATAGGCGCCCTCGGGATGTCCGGGCAGACCGTCCGCGCCCCGCATCTGGTGATGTTCCTGCAGTTCACCACCGGGATAGTTGCGTCGCTGGCGATCATCCCGTACATCTGCATCCATACCCCCAGGGTCAGAGCCAGCATGGAGAGGATCCTGGAGGCCAGGAGGGTCTCCGAAGGGCAATCGCCCAGGACCACCGTAAAGAAGGAGAGCGGCAACGCTTTGGAGGTCCGCGGGGCTTCTTTCAGAGATGGGTTCGGGCGCGAGACCGTCAGGAGCATGGATCTCACCGTACCCAAAGGCAAGGTGGTAACTCTGACGGGCTCCAACGGATGCGGCATAACGGAGCTGATGGAATGCATCACCGCCTTCTCATCCCCGACTTCCGGCTCCGTTTCCGTA
>JAEEGL011381118.1_pt1 | contig 22589 bp, 20 predicted proteins | sample 9134231 | NCBI WGS metagenome assembly JAEEGL01 (sample SAMN16246548, study PRJNA631951) | gut metagenome | biome: gut microbiome; feature: rumen; material: fiber-attached | host: Bos | place: Iran: Karaj | collected 2018-10
ACCCTGTTCCTCCAGGATCTGAAGGGCAACATCACTGCCCAGGGCTGCGGGCACATCCAGCGCATCCGGCAGCAGGCGTTTGCCTCCTTCCGGATTTTCCTGGGTGAAACGATAGCAAAGCTGGGTGAAGATAGATGCATCCAAAGTAAAACGCTGTCCCATGAAGCGGAAGCCGACGATCTTATCATTTCTCTCCTCGTCGGAATCAGACTGATTGACGGGAACGGAATTGATCTTCGGAGGATCCAGTTTGCTTGCGGTCTCCTGGAACACGACCAGCTGGTCCGCATTAGCGACCAAAGCCTGCATAGAGAGATCCTCACCGAACGCTGCCTCGATCAGTGGACGATATTCGTAGTATCCACTGTCATCAGAAGCACCCGCGAAGAAGGAAGTGACTGTATAAATACTCTCCCAGGCAGGCAGCGTATCCTCATCCAGAGCCAAGGTCATAAGGATGGCGGCACGAGTCTGATCATCATCCTTCAGGATGAAATTGCGGCGGCCATACCACATCATACCTTTGAAATACATGCTCAGGTTTTCATCGGTATCATAATACCCACGCGGGATATATTGACTGTAATCCTCCTCGATATTTAACAAGGGCGATTTAGAAATACCTTCTGCTGCCTCGACCAGTGACAGTTCCTGCTGTACGACATCCTGCACTTCCGCAGGCACGTCAGGCGATTCCCCAAGCAGCGTTGCTCCGACGGCGAAGAATGCTACATTGATCTTCGCACCGTTCTCCCACGGTGTGCCTTTGAGTTCTTCAAACTGTGCTTTGGACTTGTCCAGCATCTGCAAAGACAGCTCCTTGAGCGCAGGTGCCAGGTTGTTCCGCTCCGTCTTCTTCATGAGATATGCGAAATACAAATGATACGTATGCATCATGGAATCGACAGTGACGAAATTCGGTACCAGCGCGTAGCGGTTGCCTTCATAGATCTCAAAGAATTCTTTACCGCCTCGGCGCTGCATAAAGAAACCATATTGTTCCAGCAACTCGCACTGCTCATCGTTCAGCCAGAACTGTTCGGCATTATACAGGCTTTTGGCATCATCGACCTGGATAGGTTCCACATTAGCTTCTTCCGGGTCATAGATCAGTTTAAAGAAATCGTCCAGGATCGACGGACGGTCCAGGAATTGTACCACCGGCGCGACCTCCTGTTGCTCGACGTCGGAAGCTTTCTCCTTGTCGGCCTCACTGTCCTCCGCCGCCTCAGCAGCCTCTTCCGCCGGTGCTTCTTCGATGGCATCGCTCTCCTCCCCGGATGCTTCCATCGATTCCTTCGGCTCCGGCTCCGCAATGATGCCGGTCTGTCCCTCAGCCGCGGCAGAACCCTTTTTCCCGCGGTTCATGCCGACGATGACCAGAACGATGACGGCAAGCAGAACCAGTACGGACAGGACCACCATCGCGATGATCAGCCCTTTGTTCTTGTTAGCTGGTTTTCCTTCAGACATTACTTTTTCTCCCATTTGTTTCAAGATATAAGTAAAGTTGGCGTTACAGCATAACACCAACTTCACAAAACAGTATCAGATCAATCCATAGGCTTCCATAGCCTGATCCAGTTTCTTCGCGGCTTCTTCACCGATCGAAGTCAAAGGAAGTCTGCAGATGCCGGCTTCCATGCCCAGACGATTCATCGCGTACTTGACCGGGATGGGACTGGTCTCAGCAAACAAAGCTTTGATCAACGGCAATGCACGGATCTGGATCGCCGCCGCGCTTTTGAAATCACCATCCAGGCAGAAATGCATCATCTGATGGACATCTGCCGGAGCGATATTCGCCAACACGGAAATAACACCTGTACCGCCGACGGACATGGCCGGAACCGCCAGTCCATCCTCACCGGAATAGATCGCGAAATCATCACCGATCAGGCCGCGGGCTGTTGCCATCTGATCGAACACGCATTCCTTGACACCGACGATGTTCTCATGATCGGCCGCAAGGCGTGCCACCGTTTCCGGCAGCATGTTCAGACCAGTACGGCTGGGTACGTTATACAGGACGATGGGAACATCGACCGCTTTGGCAGTGGCCGAAAAATGTTCATAAAGACCTTTCTGCGTGGTCTTGTTGTAATATGGTGTGACCAGCAGCAACCCGTCGATATCGAACTCGCTCATGCGGGATGCCAGCGCGATACCATGATGTGTATCGTTAGAACCGGCACCGGCCAGCACAGGTACACGATGTGCTGTATACTCCGCGGCGAAACGGACGACTTCCAGATGCTCTTCATCGGGCATAGTCGAAGCCTCGCCCGTAGTACCGCAGGCTACGATGCAATCTGTACCCTGTGCGATCTGCCAATCGATGAGATGGGCAAAAGAATCATAATCCACGCTGCCATCAGCGCGGAACGGCGTGACGATAGCCACGCCGGAACCTTCAAAAATTCGAGTTTTCAATGTAGATCTCCTGCCTGATCAGGCACGACCAAGATACTCTTCAGAACGAGTGTCGATCTTGATCTTGTCGCCGATATTGATGAACAGCGGAACGGCGATCTCGGCACCGGTCTCGACCGTGGCCGGCTTCATGACGTTCGTCGCTGTATCACCGCGCGCACCGGGTTCGGTATGCGTGACTTCGAGCTCAACAAAGTTTGGCGGCTCGACACCGAATACCTCGCCATTATGGGACATAATCGTTACACTGTCGTTCTCCTTGACGAACTTCAGCGCATTGCCCAGCTGGTCCTCGTTGAGACCCAGCTGCTCGTAGGATTCAGGATCCATGAAATAGAACAGGGTACCATCGTTGTACAGGTACTCCATGGACTTACGCTCGATATGCGCACGGTCCAGTTTTTCTGTAGGACGGAAGCTCGTCTCGATGACGCCGCCGGTCTTGATGTTTTTCAATTTAGTACGAACGAACGGAGATCCTTTACCGGGTTTGACGTGCTGGAACTCGATGATCGTCCAGATATTGCCCTGGTACTCTACGGTCACGCCGTTTTTGAAATCTCCAGCCAGGATGACTTCTGCCATAATCAATTCCTCCTTGCATACTTACATAGTATCTGTCTTATTTTACCCTATCTGCGGATCAAATTCAACTGTTTTTTAAAAATGAACGTCCGATCTCGTACGCGATCGTTTCGGACTCCCTATCATCGCACTCGATCACCTGGTGCGCCGCCGCTGTGTACAAACTTTCTCTTTGGTCAAGCAGCGTACGGATCCGCTGGAGACGTACTTCTCCTTCGGTCCCATCCAGGAGCGGCAGTCCGGTCACATCGACAAGACGCTCATATAAAGACTCAGGAGATCGCTTCAAGTACAGGACCATCCCGTTGTCTCTCAACTGTGCAACGTTTTCAGGATCCAGGATGATCCCGCCGCCGGTGGAAAGGATCGTCCGATCTGCCGGAAACAGCCGATGCAGCGCATTCTTTTCGATAGCGCGGAAGCCTGCTTCCCCATCGGTCCGGAAGATCTCGGTGATGGTCCGCCCTTCCTCTTGCTCGATCCATTGATCGGTATCGATACAAGTATAATGATATTGCTCCGCAAGCAATGCGCCGACGGTCGTCTTTCCGCAGCCCATACATCCGATCAGGATCAGATTCATGCCGCGACCTGCTTCTGCTTTTTTACGTACAGGCGATACGCCAGCATGACGATCTTCTCCAACGGACGTTTGATCGCTGTGATCCATTCATCCCGACGGGAGACCTGCTTGACCAGTATCGTATACATGCCAAGACGGTTGCCGCCCCACACATCTGTAAAGATCTGATCCCCGATGACCGCGATCTGCTCAGGGGGCAGCTGCATATCTCGCATGGCCTGCACGAAACCCTTAGCAGTCGGTTTGCCCGCGTGACAGATAAAGGGAAGACCCAGTCCCTGGTTGAAACGCCGGACACGAGATTCTTTCCCATTGGAAACGATATACAGGGAAAAGCCCTGTTTCTGCAATCTATGGATGCCCGCGACGGAACGGACGTCCGGGTCCGGCACGAAATAAGGCACGATCGTATTATCTACATCCAGTATGATCCCTCGGATCCCACGATCGAACAAGGCATCGTAATCCACTTCCCAGATGCCGCCTGCGTAAACGTCCGGAAACAGTTCATGTTTCATGATTGATCACCTCTTCCATGTTATTATACAAAAAACCCTCCAGTGATGCAACCTGTTTGTTGCTACACGCCTCTGACCTATGGTACAATAGCATCATAAAACAACATACGTAAGGAGGACTGGATCGTGAAACGACCACATATCATTTTGTTTACCGCCGATGAAATGCGGGCCGACCGGCTCGGTCACATCGTCGGGACTCGTTCTTCGTTGACTCCGCATCTGGACCAACTCGTCAGGACCGATGCCGTCTCCTTCACGGAAAACTACTGTCAGAACCCTGTCTGCACGCCCAGCCGCTGCAGTTTCATGAGCGGTTGGTACCCGCATGTGCGCGGCCATCGGACGATGCATCATATGCTGGCACCGGAGGATCAATGCCTTCTGAAACTGGCGAAAGATGACGGCTACTATGTCTGGTGGGGTGGAAAGAACGATCTGATCCCCGGCGATGCAGATCTTTCTCAATATGTTTCCTTCCGATGCCAGCCAGGACCGAAAGACCAACTGGCGCCGAACCCGCACATGGATACAAAATGGCGAGGTCCAGCGGATGGCCCACTGTTCTACTCCTTCCTCGCGGGTGAAGCAGCGCCCACCCGTCCCGATGGCGATATGCTCGATTTCGACCTTTGGAATGTGGAATCCGCCGTACGTTTCCTTGAGACCTATGATCGGGAAGAACCTTTCCTCCTCTATCTTTCCATCACGCTGCCGCATCCTCCCTACTATGCGGAGAAAAAATGGCTCGATCAGATCACAGCGGATAACCGGCACACACCGGTCCCACAGCCGGACTGGGAACTCAAACCCTCGATCCTGCAGAAGATCCAGGAACGGCGCCGCATGGAAAACGCGGATCCTGCCCTTCTGCAGCAGATCAGTGATACGTATGATGCCATGTGCATGCGTGTCGATCATCAGGTAGGCATGATCCTGGATGCATTGCAACGGACCGGTCTGTATGATGATACCGCCTTCTTTTTCCTGTCCGATCATGGGGATTTTGCAGGCGATTACGGTCTGGTCGAAAAGACCCAGAACACGTTTGAGGATTGCCTGACGCATACGCCGTTGATCTTCAAACCTCCCGTAGATCTGCCGGTCCGTCCTGGCGTAAGAAGTTCCATCACCGAAAACATCGATATCTTTGCGACGGTGTTGGATTTGACGGGTATTGCACCTGCACTTCCCCACTTCGGTCGTTCTCTGCTGCCGGCACTCCAGCAGGAGACCCTGATCCGACATTTTGCACATGCAGAAGGCGGACGTCTGAAAAACGAACTGCATTGCCGTGAAGCAGAAAGCCCTGGTGCCACGGAAGAAACCGATCTCTATTGGCCGCGGGTCGGTCTGCAACAACTATGTGACACTCCGATGTACCACACCAAAGCCTGTATGATCCGCAATGACCGCTACAAATATGTACGCCGCTTCTATGAGATCGATGAGTTCTATGATCTCAAGCAAGATCCCCAGGAGCTGCACAACCTCATCCATGATCCACGCCGTAAAGACATGATCAGTTATATGCGCGATAAAATGCTGTCGTTCTATATGGAGACCAGTGATATCGTGCCATTTGAGACGGATGAGAGATGAAGTATAAAGAGGGCTCCCAAATACCTTCTCTCGCTAAGTCTGCCAAAGGCAGAATACGCTCGAGTAAGGTATTTCAGAGCCCTCTATTATCTCAATGATCCATGTTCCTCGTTTGTTTGTATTCTTTGATGAAAAAAACACCGTGTTTTGTACGGTGTTTTTTGTTTGGGTCATAGTTTATTTCGACAGGAGAATCACTTATTGGATCAGTTCTTGTAAGTCTGGGAATGGTCCAAGCGACCGGCTCAGTATGCCGTTCAGATAGGCGATCGTCATGCCATAATTGGTGATCGGTACGTTCTGATCCAGGGCACAGCGCATGCGGTACTGCATTTCGCGCTCTGTGATCATACAACCGCCGCAGTGCAGGATCATATGGTATTTTGTCAGATCCAGTGGGAAATCCGTGCCGCTGGACGTTTCAAAAGCGATCTTGGCTTTGGTATAGCTCTCAAGCCATCGCGGGATCTTCACTGTACCAATGTCTTCACACTGCCTATGATGCGTGCAGGCTTCTGAGATCAAGATCGTATCTCCATCCTGTAGGGTATCGATGGCTTTCAGGCCTTCAAGGAAAGGTTTTAGATTTCCTTTGTAGCGTGCCAGCAGGATCGAAAAAGACGTCAATTGGATGTCAGGCGGTACGATCTTGGAGACCTTGCCGAAAACCTGGCTGTCCGTGATCACAAGACGCGGTTCCTCCTTCAATGCGTCAAGGGCTGCCTTCAGCTGGTCGTCCTGAACGACCAGTGCCTGGGCCTGTGCTTCTAGGATATCGCGGATGACTTGCTGCTGTGGCAGGATCAAACGGCCTTTCGGAGCAGATGCATCGATGGGCACCACCAATATGACCACATCGCCCGGATCCAACAGATCGCGGACCAGATACTTTTCTTTATCCTCTTCAGGCTTGAGCTTTCCGATACGCTCCTTCAGCTCATGGATGCCGGCACCGGTCGTGGCACTGACGGCGATACTGTGCTCGTCCAACGGCGGCGCACCGGCCAGGTCGGCCTTGTTGTAAACGATCAGATAGGGAATATGCTTTTCCAGGATACGGGCTTTCAAAGCCTCATCCTCCGGGCTCATGCCCTGCTCCGCATCCACGATCAGAAGTGCGATGTCGGTCTTGTTCAGGACACGGTACGCACGACGTACACGTTCCGAACCAAGCACTCCTTCATCATCGATGCCTGGGGTGTCGATCATCACGACAGGGCCTAAAGGCAGCAGTTCCATGGATTTCTGCACCGGATCCGTCGTTGTACCCAAAGTCTCAGAGACGATCGCCAGGTCCTGACCCGTCAACGCGTTGATCACACTGGACTTTCCGGCATTGCGGCGGCCGAAGAGGCCGATATGCAGGCGTTCTGCTCCGGGTGTCTGATTCAGGCTCATAGGATCATCCTCTCCAATGCGGGGTTTCGTGCTGTGCCAGCTCTTTCTTCCGGGCACGACGCTTCTTTCCGTTATCGATCGATTCTTTCCAGATGGACGGACTGAGCAGCAGGAGCAATGGCATGAGTTCCAGACGGCCGGCCAGCATGTCGAACATCAGGATCAATTTGGAGACCGGAGAGAAGAATGCATAGTTGCCCCACGGTCCTACCAGTTCCAGTCCGGGACCGATATTATTGAAGGTCGCAGTCACTGCCGTAAAGGAAGATACCATATCGACCTTATCAAAACTTAAGATGAGCATGGAGAACGCAAAGATCATGACGTAGATCGCCAGATACACACTGACGGAACGCACGGTCTCATGCTCGATGGCACGGCCTTCAAAGTGCAGTTTGCGGACGCTGTGCGGATGGATATAATAACCGATCTCTTTCGGGATCGTCTTGAGCAGCATGACGATACGCGAGACTTTGATACCGCCGCCTGTACTGCCCGCGCAGCCGCCGATGAACATGATGGTCACGAGGATCGTCTTGGATTGCTGCGGCCATAAGTTGAAATCCGTCGTTGCGTAACCCGTCGTCGTCATGATGGAACTGACCTGGAAGTACGCGTCCGTCAGCGCCATCCCGATATGATGATACCGATACATGATGTTCAGCGTGATGAACAACGTGGAGAATGCCATGATCGCCAGGTACCAATGCAGTTCTTCACTTTTCAGTGCATCTTTGATCTTACGCAGCAGGATGAAATAATAGATATTAAAGTTGATACCGAACAGCATCATGAAGATCGCGATGACGATCTTGCAGAACTGCGAATAGGACTGGATACTGGTGGACTTCACACCGAATCCGCCGGTGCCGGCCGTACCGAAACTGAGCGTCACGGATTCGAAACCGCTCATGCCGCCGATCTTCAGCAGGATGATCAGAGTGACCGTCATGGCAAAATAGATGGAATACAGTACGATCGCCGTCTGACGGATCTTCGGTGTCAGTTTGCCTACGACAGGCCCCGGGCTTTCCGCGCGTAACAGATACACGCTGGAACCACCGGAAATAGGAAGGATCGCAAGGATAAAGACAAGCACGCCCATGCCGCCGATCCAATGGGTAAAGGATCTCCACATAAGACTGGTGCGGCTCAGCGCTTCTACTTCCAGCAAGATGCTGGCCCCGGTTGTCGTAAAGCCGGAAACAGTCTCAAACAACGCGTTGAAGACGTTCGGGATCTCCCCTGTGATCACGAACGGCGCTGCTCCGAAGAGGGAAAGGACGATCCAGCAAAGGGCAACCGTAATAAAGCCTTCCTTCGCGTAGAATTTCGTTTGCGTCGGCTTTTTACGGATCAAAAGAAATCCGAAGAAGCACTCCACAAGCGCCACGATCAGATATGCAAGGCCTTGTCGCTCATGATAGAAAATGGACGTTGCACAGGGAAGCATGAACAGCATCGCTTCGCATTCCATGATCCATCCTATGATATATACGATGATCTTGATATTCATTTCGGCTCCGTTTATTTGTTAAAGAATCCCTGGATCGTTCCCACGCCCTGGATGGTCGTAATGATGACGACGGAATCGCCCACCTGGATCGTATCTTTGCCTCGTGGAATGAAAGACTGTCCGTCACGCGTGATACAGCCGACCAGCGTATTGTTCTTGATCTTCAGATCCACAAGACGTTCTCCCGTAATAAAGGACGGCTCCTTGATGATGAATTCAAGCGCCTCCACACGGTTGCCGATGATGCGGTACATCGTCTCGACTTCGCTGGCATCCTTGGAATTATTGCGTGCACGCACATAACGGATGATAGAGTCCGCAGTGATGCTCTTCGGATAGATGACGGTGCCCAGATCCATCTTCTCCACGACAGAGTCGAAATTGACACGGTTGAGCTTCGTGACGACCTTGGTATCACTGTTCTGGATCGCGTACAGCGACAGCAGGATGTTTTCCTCGTCCCGGTTCGTCAGCGCTACGAAGGAATCCGAATAATCCAGGCCCTGCTCCAACAGCACGTTCTCGTCCGTACCATCGGCATTGATGACGACGGCTTTAGGCAGCAGGATGCTGAGTTCATCACAGCGGGCAGCGGATTTCTCGATGATCTTGACGTTCGTACCCATGTTCAGGAGCTCCGTAGCCAGATAGAAACCGTGCATGCCGCCGCCGACGATGATACAGGTACGCGCCGCGTTATCTGCGATACCGATCTTAGCGAAGAAATCACTCGCGTTGACTGGCGTGGCCAGTATCGTTACGATATCACCGGAACGCAATTCAAAACCACCGCTGGGGATCGTGACCTTGTTCTCACGCTCTACCGCGGTGACCAGGACGTCTGCCTTCAGGCGCATGGCAATACTGACGATCTGCCTCTGATCCAGCACAGAATTCTCCGGAATGCGGAAGCGCATGAGTTCGACGCGGCCCTTGGCGAAGGGGTTGATGTCCAATACAGATTTCCGGCGCAGGATACGCGAGATCTCGGATGCGGACTCGAACTCCGGATTGATGATCATATCCAGCCCAAGGCCTTCTTTGATGAACTGGATCTCCTCACGGTACACCGGGTTGCGCACACGGGCGATCGTCGGACATTTGCTGGAACGTTTGGCAATGAGGCAGCAAAGAAGATTCAGTTCATCGGAATTGGTGACGGCGATCAGAAGTTCCGCACTTTCGACACCGGCTTCCTGGAGCACTTTATAACTGGCTCCGTTGCCTTCGATGCCCTGCGCGTCATACATGGAAACAACGGTCTGGACCTGTTTCACATCTTCATCGACCACCGTGATGTCATGACCTTCCGCGGTCAGGCGCTGCGTCAGTTCCAAACCCAGCTTACCGCAGCCGACAATGATTATATCCATAAAGCATTGCTCTCCTTAACGAGATTTTAATACCAAAATTCTATACCCGAATCCATGCAATGTCAATCGTGAAAATGATTGATAATCCTTTACGAATATGGTAAAATCATGGCAACCTATCATGAACAAGGAGGACTCACCATGTATCCTTTTTCCATCGGTGTCATGCTGGATTCATTCAAGGTCGACGTTGCGACCGCATTGGATAAAGCAGTCTCCGTAGGCGCATCCGGCCTGCAGGTCTATGCGACTTATGGTGAACTGGCACCCGAGAATATGCCCCCACAGAAACGTCGGGATTTTCTGGCCAGCGTCAAAGACCATGGCCTCGTGATCTCCGCCCTTTGCGGTGATCTGGGCCGCGGTTTCGGCAATGCCGAGCTCAACCCGGGTCTGATCGAGAAATCCAAGCGGATCCTGGATCTGGCCAAAGAGCTGGAGACAAATGTCGTCACTACACATATCGGCGTCGTGCCTAGCGATCCTGCCCATCCCCGCTATCAGATCATGCAGGCAGCCTGCCGTGAACTGGCCGCCTACGCAGATTCTCTGGACGCTCATTTTGCGATCGAGACCGGACCTGAGGAAGCAGCTACTTTAAAAGCTTTCCTTGACAGTCTGCACTCCACCGGTGTTGCGGTCAATCTGGATCCCGCCAACTTCGTCATGGTCACGGGTGACGATCCCGTACAGGCTGTATATACACTCAAGGATTATATCGTCCATACCCACGCGAAGGACGGCCGCCGTTTGTTCTACAAGGATCCGGAGATCGTGTATGGCATCAAGAAAGAGATCAATGACGTTGCCGATACCATCGTCGAAGGTGCGTCCTTCATCGAAGTTCCCTTGGGTGAGGGTGATGTTGATTTCACCAATTATCTGAAAGCGCTCAACGACATCGGCTACACCGGATATCTGACCATCGAGCGTGAAGTCGGTGATGATCCGGAAGCGGACATCCGCAAGGCAGTTTCATTCCTGAAAGCCAGGATCTAATATCATACAGGTAAGGAGAACCTATCATGAACAAATTGAAAGTCGGCATCATCGGGACCGGCAGCATTTCCAACGAACATATCCAGGCGTATCTGAAGAATCCCCGCGTCGAACTGTACGCCTTCTGCGACATCAATCCGGATCAACTGGCGATGATGGCCGAGAAATACGGTGTTACCCGCACCTTCACGGATTATAACGAGATGCTGGCCCTGCCCGAGCTGGACGCCGTCAGTGTCTGCACCTGGAACAGCGTCCACGCGCCTGCGACCATCGCTGCTTTGAACGCCGGCAAAAACGTCCTCTGCGAAAAGCCCATGGCACTCAACGCCGAGCAGGCCCGTCAGATGAAAGAAGCCGCCGATAAAAACGGCAAGCTTCTGATGATCGGTTTCGTCCGCCGCTATGGCAACGACTGCAAGATCATGGAAGACTTCGTCAACTCCGGTTATTTTGGAGATATCTACTATTCCAAGGCCACATACCTGCGCCGCAACGGCAATCCCGGCGGCTGGTTCGGCGATAAGTCCCGCTCCGGCGGCGGTCCTCTGATCGACCTGGGCGTCCACGTCATCGACCTGACCCGGTACCTGATGGGCAAGCCGCGTCCCGTTTCTGTCTATGGCGCGACCTTCCAGAAACTGCTCAACCGTCCGAACATCATCAGCGATGGCAAGGCGTACACTTCTTCCACTCGTGAAGAAAAGGTCATCTGCGATGTCGAGGATCTGGCCACCGCCATGATCCGCTATGATAATGGTTCAGTTCTTCATTTTGAAGCCAGCTTCTCTCTGAACATCAAGAAGGATGAAGGCAAGATCGAATTCTTCGGCACCAAAGGCGGCGCCAAGCTGGATCCGGATCTGGAGATGTACTCCGAGATCAATAACTATATGGCAGACGTCAAGCTTACCAACGAGACTTCCCTTTCCTTCGATGGTCTGTTCGCCGCTGAGATCAATCACTATGTGGACTGCATCCTGGACGGTGTGCCCTGCAAGTCTCCTGCGGAAGATGGTATCACTCTGATGGAGATCCTGGACGCGGCCTATGAAAGTGCCCGTACCGGTCACGAAGTGATCCTGGACTGATCCGGTCGACTCTATAATAATATGCAAAAGGCATGATCCAACGATCATGCCTTTTCTTTTTTCCGAAAATGTGTCTGTATTGCTCTTACGCAAGATCTGCCCGCATCCTGCGTCGGAATGCCAGAATCGCAAGGGTAAGGATCACCACCGCGCATACAGAAACGATAGCCAACGGTTTCCAGAATGCATTTCCGGTAAACTGCAATTGCATGGCGGCGCGCACGGTTTTAGTGCAGTAGTAAAATGGCAGACAGCGGCAGATCTTCAGCATGACACCACCCGTCGCATCCGCGTCGAACCAGATACAGCCGAGAAACGATCCTAAAGAGATCAGAATGGAACACATGCCTGGGGCGGCCTTCTCATTGAACAAAGTACCGGCCAACAGGCCAAAACCGATGAACAGTACAGCTGACGGAAGACCCAGCACGATCCCCAAAATCAAGCCGGAGATCTTCAGATCCGCCTTGGTGATCAGTGCGATGATGAAAGCCGTGATCACTGTGATCACTGCCTGGATCAGGTATAAAAGCAGCATCGGAAGGATATAACCGCCGATAAAATCCCGGGACGTCATGGGCGTCGCGTACATACGGACCAGGAAAGAACCGCTGCGGTCCTTCGCCACAGTGATCGCCGTGAACAGCATAATGAATGTCTGAGCGAACACGAGGATCCCGCCGGAAAGATTCTCGATGTGAAATACGGTCATGCCTGCTTCTTTCGGAATGCTTTGATCGACCAGCGTCATGATGATCAACATGACCAATGGGAAACCGAGACAAAAGATATAACTCAAAGGATCCCTAAGGATCTCTTTTCTGTTTCTTTCTGTGAACGCAAGAAGTCTATGCATCGATCGTACGCCCCTTTCCTGCGATTTCGACAAAAGCATTTTCCAGGCCCTTCTGTCCGGAGATCGCTTCGATCTCGGCCAAAGTTCCAACCGCACAGATCCGTCCGTCGATCAGGATCGCGATCCGATCAGAAAGCTGTTCAGCCTCCTCCATATAATGCGTAGTCAGTACGATGGTGATCTTGCCCTTCAGCGCTTCGATAGCCTGCCACAATTCACGACGCGCCAGCACATCCAACCCTAACGTCGGCTCATCAAGGAACAGCAGTTTCGGTGCTCCGATCAATGCCATGGCGATGGAGAGCTTACGTTTCCAGCCGCCTGAGAGCGTCTTGGCGCGCGTGTGCGCAACTTCCTCCATGTGGAAGATTCGTATCATTTCTTCGACCTTTTCTTTGGCCTGGGTACCGTGTTTGCCATATACGGCAGCCATGAACTCCAGGTTTTCCCGCACTGTCAGATTGTCCGCTACAGCGGTATCCTGGGGCGAGATCCCGATCCTCGCCTTGACCTCATTGGGCTGCGTTCTTACATCGAAACCCAACACGTGTGCTTCTCCCTCCGTCGGTTCCGACAGACAGGAAAGCATCCGGATGGTGGTCGTTTTGCCTGCTCCATTGACGCCTAAAAGCGAGAACAGTTCACCCTCTTCGACCGCCAGATCCATATGATCGACAGCGACCTTGGTTTTGTACCGTTTCGTCAGACCTTTGATCTCGATTGCTTTCATATGTTTCCCCTTATACTTTGACCAGCGCGATCCCCTTGTCCTCATCCGCCAGAACGATCATGTTGTCGCCCGGTTCCAGATGAAACATCTTCCTGCATTCCACAGGCAGTGTGATCTGGCCTTTATCGTTGATTTTTACGATCCCGAATAGATATTTACCATCGCCGTCATTCTCCGGTTGGTCATATTGTCTTAGAAGACGGTCGACCGTCATCTGATACAAATCCGCCAACTTGATGCAGCTTTCAATATCCGGTTTCGTCTCGCCCCGTTCCCATTTTGCCACAGCCTGACGCGTTACACCCAGTTTTTCCGCGATATCTTCCTGCGTCAGATTGTTGATGATACGGAGCCTCTTTAGATTATTGAATGATATGCCGCTCATTTGTATCCCTCCGCGTTTTATTATATCTTCTCAAAATGTTAATGCAACCAACCAAAACACACATCTATGTTCCGATTGGTTGCATTTTCCGAATTTGTTAAAGTTTGATAACGCCGTTCGGACGCGCTATATAGATCTCGCTGTCACGCACGGCCGTATCGATCTGACTGTCGATCTGATTCAGGTGAGACTCGCTTTTGAGGATCCTTTCAAGTTTCGGCTTTGTTTCCGGATGCTTCGCCACAAAGATCGTGCAGCAGTCCTCATATGGCAGGATCGACGTTTCGAACGTATCGATCTTTTCAGCGATCTCAACGATATCCTGCTTATCAAAGCCGATGACGGGACGGAATACGGGCAGGTCTGCCGCGGCATTGGTACAGTACAGGCTGGCCATGGTCTGGCTGGCCACCTGTCCTAAGCTTTCACCTGTGATCAGCGCCTTAGCACCTTCCAGATCCGCAATACGCTCGGCGATCCACATCATCGCGCGGCGCATGATGATCGTCAACTGTTCATGCGGGCATTTCTCGTAGATATCCAGCTGGATCTCCGTAAAGGGGACCACATAGACACGGATGGGACCGGCATACAGGGAAATGCGTCTTGCCAGTTCCAGGACTTTGTCCCGCGCCCGATCCGTCGTATAGGGATGCGCATGGAAATACACGGCGGATAGCTCCACACCGCGTTTGGCCATCATCCATCCGGCCACCGGAGAATCGATACCGCCGGACAAAAGCAGCGTAGCTTTGCCGCCGGTGCCCACCGGCATACCGCCGCAGCCGGGATAGGTGCGACTGTAGACGTAAACACGGTTGCGTAGTTCACAAAACACCTTGACCTGAGGCTCGTGCACATCGACTGTCCAGCCCGGGATCTCGTTGAGCACCGCTTCACCCAAAGCACTGGCGATCTGCATGCTGGTCATCGGATATTTCTTGTTCGCCCGACGCGCCTCGATCTTGAACGTATACTGCTCATCCGGTGCGTATTCCCTGCGGATATGATCCAGCGTCACTTGCTTCAAGCTGTCCATGCTGTCGTCGTCGAATACGTCCACAGGGCTTACGCCGATGACGCCGAAGACTTTACCAGCCCGTTCCACCGCCTCGCGGACCCAAGTCTCCGGGAGTTCTTCCCTTGGTTCGACCAGGAACCGCCCTTGCTCCTTGGAGATCCAAAAATCCCCTATCGGTGTCAGCGCATGCTTGATATTCATGATCAGTACGTTTTCGAACTGATACCTGTTATTGCCTTTGATGGCGATCTCACCATATTTGATCAGCAGACCTTTTTCCATCTATACTCAATCTCCGTTATGTTTGATAATAAATTGTCTCGCATCTCTAAGGACACGACGGTCACCCGGAAATGCCAGCAACCGCATGGCTTTACGGTAGGAAACCCATTCCACGGAACGGATCTCTTTGGTATCCCGCGGTTTTGCGGTCTTCAGCGCGCTCTGTCCCAGGAAGTAAGCCACTTCTTTCAAGCGGCCGCTGCGGCCCAGGGGATGCTCCTCGATCGTACGGAACCGTGCGTTGAGTGTCACCGTCAGACCGGTCTCCTCTTTGACTTCCCGAAGCGCCGTTTCCTGCTCAGTCTCACCCTGTTCCATGTGCCCTTTGGGAAGGCCCCAGTTGCCACTCGCCGAACGGATCAAGGCAAAACGAAGTCCTTGCCAGGAACGGGCATACACGACCGCACCGCAGGATCGTTCTGTCTCTATATTCTGCCCAAAACCATTGAACCAGGCCCGTTCATTGAACGTTTTCTTGATCAAGGATTTCGGCTCGTCCAGTGCACGGCCGACAGGCAAGATACAGACCAGCTCATAGCCCTCCGGAACATTGAGGATCGCAGCGATCTTATCGCAGATACGGTCGGCATCGGTGATGTGGCCTTCATACCAGCAGCTGCGGAAACCCAGATCCTCGATCTCCAACAGCATGTTTTCGATCGCTGCCGCATAATCATGGATGTAGAACGTACGATCACGATATGCGATCAGCTTTTGCGTCAGCACACAGATGAAGGCTGGGGCAGTTTCCGCGATCGGAGGATCGATCACGGCTTTGATGGCAGACAAAGTGTCTGGATCATCCACAGCGATCAAAGACGTGGTCTGCTTGTTGCACCCAGAAGGTGCAGCCAGACCCGCCTGCATGATACGGATCAAATCGCTCCGGGATACCCGGTCGGGGCTGTAACTGCCGCGATAGCTGCGGCGTCCGATGATCGTTTCAAAAGTATTCATGGATCATTCCATTTCTTTACTTGCGGCGGAAACGTCGCAGCATGGGAACGAGCTGCTGCAACGTCCGCACAAATGTGTAGACTTCCTCTTCTGTATTATACCTGCAAAAACTGATCCGCAGGGATTCATCGATCGCGGTCGCGTTCAAACCCAGTACCGACAGCGCCGGGCTTTTTTCTTCGGGTTTATTCGATGCACAAGCGGAACCGGAAGAAACATAGATCTCATGATCCTCCAGTGCATGCAGCAAGACCTCCGAACGTACGCCTTCGATCCGCAGATTCAGGATATGCGGTGCGCTCTCACCGATCTCAGGACCATTGACGTTCACACCATCGATGCCTTGGGTCACTTCCCGATACAGGAGTTCTTTCAGATGCTGCATGTGCGCCGCATGTCCGTTCATATCCTCGTATGCCTCACGCACAGCCTGCCCGAATCCGCAGATCCCGGGGACGTTTTCCGTTCCGGAGCGAAAATTCTTCTCCTGACCGCCGCCTCTGAGCAGTGAAGGAATATACTGATTCCTAGCGATGTAAAGAAATCCGATGCCTTTGGGACCATGGATCTTATGGGCACTGGTACTCATCAGATCGATCTCCCAGGCGACGGGATCGATCGGGATCTTACCGAAGCTTTGTACCGCGTCCACATGGAACATTGCTTTAGGAGCCGCTTTATGCACGATCCTCCCGATCTGATCGATCGGCTGGATCACGCCGGTCTCATTATTGACGTGCATACAGGTGACCAATACCACGTCAGGATCGACCGCCTCTTCCAAAGCCTCTACAACGGCTTTGCCATGTGCATCCACCGGCAGATACGTGACTTCAAACCCTTCTTCCGCAAGACGTTTCAAGGATTCTCCCGTAGCAGGATGCTCCCCCGGCCAGGCCAGGATCTTCCGGCGTTTGCCCGCACGCGCGGCTGCGCCAAGCAGTGCTGTATTGGAACTTTCCGTTGCCCCGGATGTAAAATATATGGTCGTTTCCGGCACATGCAGACGATCAGCGATCGTCTTTCTTGCCTCTGTTACATAACGCTCGGCGGCCTGCCCTTTACGATGCAAGGACGAAGGATTGCCATAGTCCTCGGTCAGGACCTGCGTCATGATCCGGACGACCTGTTCCGTGGGCTTCGTAGTCGCACCATTATCAAAATAGATCTCGCTCATAGTACCTCTGTGATTTATGAAAAGTGATACAGCAGCAGGGCTGCCGTCACAGGTCCAGCCGTTTCTGTCCGCAGGATCCTGGGACCCAGACCTATAGGAACCGCACCCGCCCGTATCAGGCGTTCGATCTCGGAAGGATCGATCCCGCCTTCCGGCCCGATCAGGATCGCGATCTTGCGCGGTGTTTCCGGCAGTGCTTCCAGCCTCTGTTTCAAAGGCTGATCCAGCGCACCCTCATATGGAACCAAAAACAAGTCGAATTCCGATGCCCGTGCCAAAACCTTTTCCAGACCGCAGCTCTCCTCTACACATGGGATGATCCCACGTGAGGATTGTTTCGCGGCAGCTTCCGCGATCTTGCACAGACGCTCTAGTTTTCTTGCTTCTTTTTTGGGCTCGATCCGTACGACAGAACGCTTCATTTCCACCGGAACAAAGGCGGAAATGCCCAATTCCGTGCCCTTCTGCAGGATCCATTCCATCTTATCGCTTTTTGGCAGTCCCTGGAACAATGTGATATGGACCAAAGGCTCGGACGGCGATTGCAAACTGGACTCGATATGGCAGGTCACCGCCTGATTATCGATCGATGCGATAATGCACTGGTGATCCGTACCCTGTCCGTCGCAGACGATCATATGATCCCCGATCTTCATCCGCAGCACATGTGAAATGTGATGGGCATCTTCCGTGATCCGGATCTGATCCCCCTGTATCTGATCAGGAGACACAAAAAACTTGGGCACAGCCATACTCCTCCATATTAGCAAAATATTGATTATTATAAGCCCCAAGTGTCCGTGTGTCAATAACAGCAAAAGCAGACTTTCGAAAAAGTCTGCTTTCATTTTACTTTGTTGCAAGGATGGCAGCCCAGCTGCCTTTCTCAACGATCTTGCATATGGTGAACCCACTTTCGGTCAAGGCTTTCTTCACGTCGTCCTCCCGCTCACGGATGATGCCGGAGCTGAGATAATATCCGCCCTCTTTCAGCACCGTTGGGATCTGCGGCGCAAGACCGATGATCACGTCCGCTATGATGTTGGAAACCACGATATCCGCCTTTGCCTCAGCAAATGCATCTACCTCCAGAAGGTCGCCTTTGAAGACCCGTACATGATCCTCTACATGGTTCATACGCACGTTTTCCTGCGCGACCGATACTGCGTTTCCATCCAGATCGGAACAAACGACGGGACCTGCTCCACACAACGCGGATGCGATGCCCAGGATTCCGCTGCCGCATCCGATGTCATAGACGCGCTCGCCACCCCGGATCAGTTCTTCCAGCAGCTCGATGCACATATAGGTCGTTTCATGCGTTCCGGTACCAAAGGCCATGCCCGGATCCATCGTGAGGCGGATATCATCCTCCTGGATATCATCCGGTTCGATCCAAGTGGGGACGATATAAATGTGTTTGCCCAACCGGAACGGCTTATAGTATTTCTTCCAGGCATTCGCCCAGTCATCCTCGTTCTTGACAGAGATCTCGATGGTACCTTTTCCAATGGGCAGGTATTGAGAGATCTCCTTGAGCCGCGTCTGGATCGTGAACGTCAGATCTTCCAGATCATGGTCAGAAGTAATGTTCGCAAAGGACCGATAGCTGCTGACTGTCACATCTTCTGGATCCATGCCGGCTAACAGGTCCTCATCGATATAGTCCCATGCAGTGGGATCCTGCTCCTGGCTCAGGATATCCTGCGGATCCTGGATCTCCACGCCTTGAAACCCGATATCCTCCAGCATATAGGCTATGGCCTCCACGGCCTCTGAAACAGTATGGATCGTAAACTGATACCAGTTCATATCATCCCTCCCGGATCACTTTTTGAAGAAGGATTTCTTCTTCGCTCCGCCTTTGGTCCCTTCGCCTAACGAAGCGGCGAATTCACGCAGCAGATGCTTCTGCTCCTCATTCAGGTGTTTGGGCACTTCGATATTGACGGTAACATATTGGTCGCCGCGCTGTCCATCCCGATGCAGGACCGGGATGCCCTTGCCACGCAGCCGGAATCTGGCACCGGTCTGCGTACCCTCCGCGATCGAGTACTTGACAGAACCATCGATCGTACGGATCTCCAGTTCATCACCCAGAGCAGCCTGGGCATAACTGATCGGTACAGAGCAATATACGTCATAACCCTGACGAGAGAAGAACGGATCCGGACGGACGGCAACGGTCACGAACAGATCACCGTTCGGCCCGCCATTGACACCCGGTTCACCAAGACCGCTCTTACGGATGCTCTGGCCATTATCGATGCCGGCAGGAATGGTGACCTCGAATGTCTTGTGGGTACGCACCTGGCCTTCGCCGGAGCATTTCGGACACTTTTCCTTGATGATCTGGCCTGTGCCGCCGCAGCGGGAACAAGGCCGCATGCTGATGGTGTTGCCGAACAAGGTCTGCTGCTGGAACTGGATCTGACCGGAACCATGGCACTGCGGACAAGTCTCCGGCTTGGTGCCTTTCTTGGCACCGGAACCGCCGCATTCATCACAGTTCTCATACACCCAGACACTGATCGTCTTATTGCAGCCGAATGCGGCTTCCGTAAAGGAAAGTTCTACCCGGGTCTGGACGTCGTTGCCCTTCATAGGTGCGTTGCGCCTGCGGCCATAACTCTGTCCGCCGCCGAAGAAATCCCCGAACATGCCAAAAAGATCGTCCATACCGCCGAAACCGCTGAATCCGCCGTACTGCGGACCTGAGCCTTCTTCGAACGCGGCAAAGCCGAACTGATCATATTTGGATTTCTTCTCAGGATCACTTAAGACTTCGTACGCCTCATTGACCTCTTTGAACTTGGCCTCTGCTTCACTGTCGCCCGGATTCGCGTCCGGATGATATTTCTTGGCCAGTTTGCGGAAGGCCTTCTTGATATCCTGGTCGCTGGCCGATTTATCGACCCCAAGGACCTCGTAGTAGTCTCTTTTCTCTGCCATGTGTTACACCTCTATATCAGACTTATACAATGGAAGGCCGACACTTGTGGAAAAGTGCCGGCGATCCCTTTATGTTATCATGATCAGACTTCTTTGAAGTCCGCATCTACGACGTCATCGTCGCCGCCCTTCGGGCCGCCGCCGAAGCCTTGGCCGCCATTGAAATCAGGACCCGGCTGGCCCTGCGGACCCTGCTGCTGATACAGCTTGGTCGCCATCTCATTGAGGGCTTTCATCAGACGATCGGTCGTATCCTTCATACGCTGGATGTCGCTGTCGCTCGGCGTCTCTTTCTTGGCCTGCTCGACCTGCTCCTTCAGCGCGTTCATTTCAGTCTCGATGCTGCTCTTGTCAGCCGCGTCGATCTTGTCACCCACTTCCTCCAGCGTTTTTTCGGTCTGGAAGACCATAGCGTCGGCATTGTTGACGGTCTCGACTGCTTCTTTACGCTTCTTATCTTCTTCAGCGAACTGCTCGGCTTCCTTGACCGCACGCTCGACTTCAGCGTCAGACAGGTTGGTGGAAGCAGTGATGGTGATGTTCTGCTCTTTACCGGTACCCAGATCCTTCGCGGTGACCTTTACGATACCATTGGCATCGATATCGAAGGAAACCTCGATCTGTGGGATACCACGCGGTGCCGGAGCGATACCATCCAGACGGAAGCGGCCCAGGGTCTTGTTATCGCGGACCATCGGACGCTCACCCTGTACGACGTGGATGTCGACGGCGGTCTGGTTGTTCTCCGCGGTGGAGAAGATCTGGCTCTTGCGGGTCGGGATGGTGGTGTTACGCTCGATCAACGGAGTGGCAACGCCGCCCATGGTCTCGATACCCAGCGTCAGCGGGGTAACATCCAGCAGCAGGATATCGCCGGAACCGGCTTCACCGGACAGTTTGCCGCCCTGGATCGCAGCGCCGATCGCGACGCATTCATCCGGGTTCAGGGTCTTGGAAGCATCCTTACCGGTGATCTTCTTGACAGCTTCCTGAACGGCCGGGATACGGGTGGAACCGCCGACCAGCAAGACCTTGTTCAGATCGGAAGGAGACTTGCCGGCATCAGACAGAGCGTTGCGGACCGGACCCAACGTACGCCCGACCAGGTCGGAAGTCAGACGGTCGAACTCGGCACGGGTCAGGGTCATCTGCAGATGCTTCGGCTCGGAATTAGCCGTAACCGTGATGAACGGCAGGTTGATCTCGGTGGTGGTCATCTGAGACAGCTCTTTCTTCGCTTTCTCGGCAGCTTCCTTCAGACGCTGCATGGCCATCTTGTCACCTGACAGATCGATGCCCTCGTTTTTCTTGAACTCGCTGACCATATGATCGATCACGCGCTGATCGAAATCAGCGCCGCCCAGATGGTTGTCACCACTGGTAGCAAGAACTTCGATGACACCATCGCCTATCTCGATCAGAGATACATCGAAGGTACCGCCGCCCAGGTCATAGACCATGATGGTCTGCTCTTCTTCGTTATCCAGGCCGTAAGCCAGCGCAGCGGCTGTCGGCTCGTTGATGATACGTTTGACATCCAGACCCGCGATCTTACCAGCATCCTTGGTCGCCTGACGCTGTGCGTCGGTGAAATATGCAGGAACCGTGATGACAGCTTCGGTAACGGTCTCGCCCAGATAGCTCTCGGCGTCGGCCTTCATCTTCTGCAGGATCATCGCGCTGATCTCCTGCGGACTGTAGCTCTTACCATCGATCTCGGTACGATGGTTGGTACCCATCTTACGCTTGATGGAGCTGATGGTCTTGTCCGGATTCATGATCGCCTGATGCTTGGCGGTGTCGCCCACCAGACGCTCTCCATTTTTAGTGAATGCTACGACGGAAGGTGTGGTTCTGGAACCTTCCGGATTGGTGATAACAACAGGCTTGCCGCCTTCCATAACGGCTACGCAGCTGTTGGTCGTTCCTAAATCGATACCTATGATCTTTCCCATGACTATATCTCCTTTTTCATTATTTACTTGGATTATTTATGCATGAACGCCACTAATTGGCGACTTGCACCATACTGCACCGTACGACCGTGTCCTTGTACTTGTATCCCTTCTGGAACACGGCAGCGACCGTACTTTCACCCAGCTCCTCGTTTTCCACATGGGAGACTGCGTAA
>JAEEGL013133706.1_pt1 | contig 22589 bp, 18 predicted proteins | sample 9134231 | NCBI WGS metagenome assembly JAEEGL01 (sample SAMN16246548, study PRJNA631951) | gut metagenome | biome: gut microbiome; feature: rumen; material: fiber-attached | host: Bos | place: Iran: Karaj | collected 2018-10
GAAACCCTTGTAAAACTGGCTGAAGAAGGCCAGCTTATGTCATATAAGCATAGCGGTTACTGGCAGTGTATGGACACCAAGAGAGAAAAGGATATTCTTGAAAAGCTGTGGTCGGAAGGTCACGCTTCTTGGAAAAAGTGGGATTAGACTTTAGGTGGATAGATAATATAATGAAAGTATTAGTTTTAGGAAAGAATGGCTTTATCGGCAGAAATCTATGTGAATACTTTGAAAAAAAGGAAGACATTGAATTATCGGCAGCAGGAAGCCAGGAACTAAATCTTATTGATGAAGAAGCTGTTAAAAGCTATATTTCAGATAATTGGTATGATGTCATTATAAATGCATCGATATATAATCCGAGAGTTGGAGTTAATAAGAAAGCCGAAAAGGAACTCGAATATGACCTCCGAATGTTTCACAACCTTGCAAAATACAGCAAAAGTTGTGGGAAAATGATCTATTTTGGATCAGGTGCAGAATATGATAAGAGGTTTCCAATTTGTTCCGTTACCGAGGATAAGATTGGTAATACGATTCCGGTGACAGATTATGGATATGCTAAATACATTATAGGTCGGGAGATCGACGCAGATATGTATCCTAATATTTATAATCTTAGAGTTTTCGGACTTTTTGGAAAGTATGAAAACTGGGTAACGACATTTATTTCCGGAGCATGCTGTAAGGTATTAAAGGATCTACCGATCACGATCAGGCGTGATGTCTATTTTGATTATTTATACATCGATGATTTTTGTAGATTGGTGGATAGGTTTATTAGGATCGATAAACCGGCATTTCATTCATATAATATTTGCTCGGGACGAAGGGTACGTTTAACAGAAATTGCGGAAACAGTTAAAAAAGTCAGCGGTAAGGATCTGCCGGTATATGTATGTAATGAAGGCCTGGCAAACGAATATACAGCTTCAAACGAAAGACTGATGAATGAGATAAGTGACTATTCACTTGAGGATTTTAGTAATTCTGTTTCAAAGCTGTATACATGGTATAAAGACCACGAAGATATAATAAGTATCGAGAAGCTGTTATATGGACTGTAAATATTTATTAGGACCACCTAATAATTGGAATTGTTAAGAGCACATCGATCGGTGTGACATAAAGAAATAATAAGAAGGCATAGAAATGAAGAAGAGAGTTGCAGATATTGTTGTTGATACACTTGTTGAGTTAGGAATTAAAGATTGTTTCTCTGTAGTTGGCGGAGGAGCGATGCATCTGAATAATGCATTTGCGTTAAAAAAGGATAAGATTAGGACTATATATACACATCATGAGCAAGCCGGAAGTATGGCTGCTGAAGGTTATGCCAGATTATCGGGGAAAATGGCTGCTGTATGTGTCACAAGTGGACCCGGTGGAACCAATGCTATAAATGGCGTACAGGGTGCATGGGTTGATAGCTTACCAATGATAGTTATTTCAGGACATCCAAGATACAGTACAACTGTTCCTGCGACAGGGTTAAAGCTGAGAGTAAGAGGTGTACAGGAGAATGATATTGTTGCGCAGGTAAGTGGGATAACCAAATATGCAAAAACAATACTTGAGCCTGAAACTATAAAATATGAGATTCAAAAAGCTATAAGTATTGCTTTAGATGGAAGACGTGGACCGGTCTGGATAGATATTCCGTTAGATGTACAGGGCAGCTTAGTAGAGCTAAGTGAGTTAAAAGAGTATGATCATATAGAGGAAGAGTACTATGTAAGACAGGCTGATACAAGCAGTCTTGAAGAGCTTCAGAAACTGCTTGATGAGGCTGAACGACCATGTATCCTTACAGGGTCAGGTATAAGAACCGGAGATGCTGAGAAGGAATATAGAGAGTTTATTAAAGCTGTTAATATTCCAATAGTTGGAGGTTCATTGCAGCCGGATATTAACTATAATGGTGAGAAAAACTTTTATGGTTTATCGGGAACTATTGGACCGAGATCGGGCAATTTCATCCTTCAAAGTGCTGATCTGATAATCGTACTGGGAAATAGTCTTTCATATAAACAAACCGGTCATGATGTTAAACAGTTTGCTCCAAATGCGAAATTTGTTATGGTCGATGCTGAAGAAGATGAAGCAAAAAAAGATGGTCTGCATATTGATCTGAGTATAGTAGCCGACCTTAAAGACTTTTTCAACAAATGCCTGAGTTTTGGAATAAAAGCAGATGCATCAGAGAAGTGGTTTGATCATTGTCAGAAAGTATATGATCATTTCCCGAAATATGAAATGCTTGAAAGACACGGAAGCTTCAGTGATGATGAACGCGTACCAGTATTGCTTTTCTGGAAGGAATTCATGAAAAGAGTTCAGGATAATGCAGTTATTAATCTTGGAAACAGCAGTTGTGTACATGGTATCCTTCAGGAAGGCGCTGATACTATCGATCAAAGAATTCTGGTTAACTACAATTGTGGATCGATGGGCGATGATATTACTGAGGCGATGGGTTCAGCTGCTTACGATAGCGAAGTTCCGCAGTATTGTGTTACAGGTGACGGATCTTTGATGATGAATATCCAGGAATTTCAAACGATCCATCATTATAATCTTCCGATAAAAACAGTGGTTATGAATAATCAGGGATATGGAGCCATAAGAGCAACCTGCGATAATTTCTTCAACGGATTGCACAATGGCTGTGATGAAGAAAGCGGCGTGACTTTTCCTGATTTTGGAGATGTTGCGCATACGTTTAAGATTGATTATAGATGCTGCAAAAATATCGGAGAGCTTGGGGCAGCTTTAGATTGGTATGTTAATCATGATGGCCCATGTATTTTGGAGATATATCAGATGCTGAATGATCTTAGAGGTCCTAGACTGGAGTCTGTTATGGATGAAAATGGTGTATTCTATACACCTCCGCTTCATATACTATCTCCGCTTTTGGATGAAAATGAGGTCAGTGAGTTGATTTATAAAGAGTGAATGAGAATATGCGAAAATTAAGTATTTTAGTTGCATGCTTTAATGAAGAAGGAAATGTTGAAGAATTAACAAACAGAATCAGAGCGGTTATGAGTAATGAGAAGGATTATGATTACGAGATCATCTTTGCGGATAATGATTCTCAGGATAATACTCAGGCTGTTCTGCGTAAACTTGCTTCTGAAGATAAACGTGTAAAAGTGGTAATCAATAGAAAGAATTATGGACCGATGAGATCTCCGAAGAATGCATTAAGACATATCTCCGGAGATGCAGTTATGCTGATTGCTGCCGATCTTCAGGATCCTCCGGAACTGATACCGGAGTTTTTAAGGAAATGGGAGGAAGGCTATAAGCTGGTTTATGGCAAAAAGACTTCCAGCGAAGAAAGTAAGATCAAGTACGGATTACGTTCATTATTTTACAATATAATAAATAAGTTTTCGGATACAAAACAGTATAAGCATGTATCAGGAATGTGGCTTAACGACAGAGAAGCCATAGATGTGTTGATGCAGTCAGACGAAGATACGGAATATAGATATTTATTACCGGAATTGGGATATGATATAGCTTTTATTGAATATAAGCAGCACGAAAGAAAAAGTGGTAAATCGAGCTATAACTTTAAAAGGTATTTTGGATTCGCCATGGAGTCACTTGTTTCAACAACAACGGCGCCTCTTAGAATGGCAACCGTTTTTGGCCTGATAACAGCTATCATTTCATTCTGCGTTGGTCTGATCTATTTTGTTTATAAAATTATTTATTGGGATCAGTTTTCAGTTGGAACAGCACCTTTGGTAATAGGAATCTTTTTCTTTAGTTCTGTGCAGTTGATCTTCACAGGAGTTATAGGTGAGTATATTGGGGCGATTTTAAAGAAGGTATCATATAGAGTTCCGGTAATGGAAAAAGAGTTGATCAATTTTGATAGCAAAGGGGATAGTAGTAAGAATGAAAATAACAGCAGTAATACCGGCGAAAGCAGGGTCGAAAGTAATTCCTAACCAGAATGTCAGAATAATAGCTGGGCATCCTCTTGTTTATTATGCAATTCAAAATGCTAAGAAATCAAAGTTTATTTCTGACATTATAGTATCAACAGATTCGGAAGAGGTTGGAATTGTGGCTTCTCAGTTAGGGGTTAGAGTTAAATGGCGAGATGAGAATCTTACCAAGTCTGATACAAGCCTTGATTCCGTAGTTTATAATACGATTAAAGATGAAAATGAATGTGATTATGTCGTAACATTGCAGCCGACGTCACCGCTTCTCAGTGTTGATACCTTAGATAAGGCTATTGAATATACGATAGACAATGACCTGGACACAGTGATATCGGTTATTAATGATCCCAGATATTCCTGGAGCGATATAAACGACACGAAAGTTCCAAATTATACAGAAAGAAAAGATAGACATTTACTGCCGGCTAATTATGTCGAGACCGGTGCTTTTTTGATATCCAGAAAGAGCATTATAACGAATGAAACACGTATAGGAAAGAAAGTAGATGTCTTTGAAATACCGACAAGCGAAGCACATGGTATTGATTCTTTCGAAAGTCTTCAGATCGTTAAATTCATAATGCAGCGAAAGAAGTGTGCTATATATGTTAACGGAAATAATCAGAGAGGTATGGGACACATATATAGGGCTTTGGAGATAGCGGATGAATTATATATGAATCCGGATATCTATTATGACAAGAATGAAACCGATATTTCGGTATTTGGCAGTACAAAACATCGACTGATAGCTGTAGAAGGGGAAGAAGATCTCTTCGAAAAATGCAGTAAGGAAAATTATTCGTTATTTATTAATGATATTCTCGATACGTCAGTTGGGTATATGAGAAAGCTTAAGGAGGCTTTGCCGCAAGCTAAGATCGTTAATTTTGAAGATAACGGGGATGGAATACTTGAGGCTGATATAGTATTCAACGCCTTATATGGTAAAAGTGTTTTACCGTATGTTTATGCGGGTGAAAGGTATTATATTGCCGGAAGACAATTCCTTTACTATGAACCGATAACCATAAGAGATAATGTTGAGAGGATTCTGGTGTCCTTTGGTGGAGCTGATCCTCAGAATTATACGGAGCGATTATTAAAGATCGTCAGTGATGATTATTATAATAATTATACATTTGTTGTCGTTGTGGGAAGGGCAAATGTAAATTATAACCAGTTACTGCAATATGCTAAGGATAATATCAAAATATGCTACGATGTCAGCAATATGCCTGAGCTTATGTCAAAGAGTGATATGGCAATAACATCAAGAGGCCGAACAGGATATGAGCTGGCGCTTATGGGTATTCCGACTATTGCGATAGCCCAGAATCATAGAGAAGAAACTCATGATTTTGTATCTAATGAGAATGGATTCTCTTATATCGGATTAAAACCTGCAGATAACATAATTGAAGGAAATCTGAAAATGTATTTATCTATGCCTAAGGATATACGACAGAATTTCCAGGATATAATGCTTTCGCATGATTTAAGAAGTGGAAGAAGCAGAGTAATGGGCCTGATAAATAATATATGATAAGTAGTGAGGTGAATTCGAAATGAAGGTGCTTTTTACCGGAGTGGGATCAATAGGAACAAGACATGTTGGTAACCTGACAAAGGTCTGCAGTGAGAAGGGTATTGATCTTACGGTTGATGTTATGAGGTATTCGGATAGAGTATTACCGGATGAGTTGAAGAAAAGTGTAAAAAAAGAAATACGTAATACGGACGAGATTGACAATGATTATGATGTTGTTTTTATAACAGATGAAACTAAAACACATTTTGATAATATAATAAGCCTGAAGAATAAATGTAAGCATATGTTTATCGAAAAACCGATATTTGATAATGCTGATTATGATCTGGATAAGATCAGACCTGAAAACAGTGATTCAGTTTATTATGTTGCGGCACCGATACGTTTTACGGAGTACTATAAGTGTATAAAAGAAATAGTTGATAATAACAAGGTTCATTCTGCACGCATCATATTTTCCAGCTATATGCCGAATTGGCAGAAGGGAAGAGATTATACTAAAAGCTTCAGATGCTTTACAGAAAGAGGCGGCGGCGTAGATATCGATTCTCTTCATGACATAGATTATATGACGGCAGTATTTGGTCAGCCGACTGATGTTAAGCGTATAGCAGGACATTATTCGAATCTGAAGATGGATGCCTGTGATATTGCAACATATCTTTTTGACTATGATGACAAGATCGTTGAGGTTCATCTGGACTACTTCGGTCGGGTTCCAAACAGAAGAGTGGAGCTTTTTGCTGAAGAAGATGTATTTGTTATTGATTTCAATAAGAAGACAGCTGTTAAGCAGCTTCAGAATGAGGAATTTAGTTTTGCACCGGATGATAATTTTTATTATAACGAGATGAATTATTTCGTTGATCTGATATCATCAAATGGTACCCTGAAGAATATAAATACAATAGATAATGCGTTCCAGAGCTTGAAGCTTGCAAAAGGAATAATATAGAAAGATATTGAGAGGTAATAAAGATGGATTACAGTAAAGCAGAGTATGGCAGTATTTTTTCGCTTGAAGGAAAAAAAGCAGTTGTAACAGGTGGCTGCGGCTATTTAGGAAGAGAAATCGTAAAGGGCCTGGTTGATTTTGGGGCAGATGTTGCAGTACTGGATTATAAGATCGCAGAGGATGATCGTATTAAGGAAAGGATCAGTTATCATGAATGTAACCTTGATGATACTGAAGCAATAAAAGCGGCACTCAAAGAAGCAGCGGGAGAGAATGAAGTAATTGATGTTCTTATCACTCTGGCTGCCAACCTTGGAGCAGGCGTTCTTAATGATGTTGAGGATATGGATGATGCTTACTGGAAGAAGGGTATTGACGGAACTGTAGGATATACATTTAGAACGATCAGAGAAACAATACCTTATATGAAAAAAAGTCAGGGAGGAAGTATCATTAATATTGGTTCGCTGTATGCTGTAGGAGCACCTGATCCTAGAACATATTTTGATACTCCGTTCAGCAGTACGCCTAATTATGGTGCAGGAAAAGCAGCTACAGTAGAATTGTCAAAATTTTGTGCAGCATATCTTGCTAAATATGGAATAAGAGTTAATAGTGTCAGCCCTGGATCATTTCCACATGATAATGTTCAGGAAAATAAGTTGTTTAAGGACAGGCTTGAAGCAAAGACTATGCTTGGAAGAATAGGTTATCCGGATGATCTTGTCGGCGTAATGGTATTTCTGGCATCGGCAGCATCTAAATATGTAACAGGTGTAAATATCATGGTTGATGGTGGACAGACCGCCTGGTAAAAACGAAAGAAAACGGCTATGCAGTTTAACTCGTACATCTTTATTCTGGCATTTTTGCCGATATTTGTAATATCATACTTTGTATTATGCAGGATCAGGCCAATCGCAGGTAAGATTGGTCTGATTTTTGCCGGAATAGTGTTCTATACATATGGGGGGCTGGACGTTGCAACTGTATTAGGTATCAGTATAGTTCTTAATTATCTGATGTCCGTCCTTTTAGTGAAACTTCCAAATAAAAAGTCTCTGCTGGTACTTACTATATCAGCAAATGTCGGAGTTTTGCTGTTCTTTAAAGTTCTGGATTTTTCAATCAATAACCTGGTGCTCCCTTTGGGCATCAGTTTCTTTACGTTTCAGCAGATTATGTATGTTGTTAATATCAGCAACGGATCGATTAAGCTGAATCTTGCTGATTATCTGGCATATATTCTTTATTTTCCTAAACTGATTATGGGACCGATCACCGATCCCGGAGATCTTATAGATCAGATAAATGATAATGAACGTAAAAAGCTAAACTGGGACAACCTAGCCAATGGCCTGAAAATCTTCAGCCTTGGTCTGTTCAAGAAAATGGTCCTGGCGGATACTTTTGCAATCGCTGTTAATTGGGCTTTCTCAAATATAGATGTAGCAACTTCTATGGACTGGCTGCTGGCAATGATCTTTTATACATTTGAGATATATTTCGATTTCAGCGGATATACAGACATGGCGGTTGGTATTTCCAACATGATAAATATCAGGCTGCCGATCAATTTTGATTCTCCATATAAAGCAACTTCTATCAGGGACTTCTGGAAGAGGTGGCATATATCACTCACGGAATTTTTTACCAGATATATCTATATCCCTTTGGGAGGAAGTAAAAAGGGCAGGATACGCACATATGTGAATGTAATGATAGTTTTCCTGATAAGTGGATTCTGGCACGGTTCAAATGGTACATTTATACTGTGGGGCGTACTTCATGGGGCGTTTCTGGTATTTGACAGAATAACCGAGAAGTACAGGGAGAAGATTTTTATCGCTGTTCGGTGGCTTCTGACATTCCTGACAGTGAGTGTTCTGTGGCTGTTGTTCAGATCTGATAGTATAGAGCAGTGGGTGGATATTCTCGGAAAGATATTTACATTCAGTGATATAAGTATAAGCGATGGTCTGATAAATGCATTTGTCCTTCCGGAAACACCATTTATCTTATCAACACTGATGCTGACAGGTGTTGATGCAGCAGTACGGGGCTTCAGTATGATGATCTTCATTGCTTCAGCTTTTGGTATATGTCTGATTCCGAAAAATAATTACAGAAAACTTGATGATAATAACTGGGCTATGCTTTTTCTTTCTGTGATAGCATTTGTATGGGGCTTTTTGTGTCTCAGCAGTGAGTCGGTATTTGTCTATTTTGATTTTTAGTTAAGAGGATTGTCTGATGAAAAATAAAACCAAATCAAAGATATGGGTAATTTTATATCTTTCATTTGTTCTTATCGCATTAGGTGTGGTTGGAGGACTGGTTATATATATTGATCCCTTCTTTCATTATCATAAACCGCATGTAGATGATTACTACTACGAGATTGATAATCAGAGGAGTCAGAATGATGGAATAACAAAGAACTTTGATTATGATGCATTAATTACCGGCACTTCCATGACCAACAATTTTAAGACATCAGAGCTGGATGAACTGTTTGATGTTCATTCGATAAAACTGCCGTATTCAGGAGCTACGTATAAGGAGATTAATGATAATGTTGTTAATGCCTTGGAACATAACAAAAACCTGAAGCTGGTGGTGCGTGGTCTGGATATAGGTAAGATCGTAGAAGACAAGGATAATATGAGGGAAGATCTGGGGGATTATCCTACGTATCTGTTCGACGATGATTATTTTAATGATGTTAAATATATATTTAACAGAGATGTATTATTCAATCGTGTTTATCCAATGATCGCTGCATCCGATAAGGATGGTTTTGAACCGGGGATTACATCTTTTGATGAATATGATAACTGGATGTCTCAGTGTACTTTCGGAATGAAGACAGTTAAACCTAAAGGGGTGTCCAGAATTACAGGAGTTAAACCTGTACATCTCAGTGAAGAGGAAAAGGAAATCCTTCTGGGAAATATCAGGGAAAATGTAACTTCCGTAGCTGAGGAACATCCGGAAGTAACTTTCTATTATTTCTTTACTCCTTACGGTGCTGTATGGTGGCTGCACTATGTTAATAATGGTGAGGTGTATAAGCAGGTTGAGTCGGAGCGCCTGTTAATAGAAGAACTGCTGAAATATGACAATATAAAAATATTTGCATTCTGTGATCTTCCTGAAATCACGACAGATATTAATAATTATAAAGATGGCACGCACTATGGAGAGTGGATTAACAGCCTGATGCTAAAATATATGCATGATGGGAAAGGGTTGCTCACCAAGGATAACTATGAAGATTATCTGGAAAGGGAATTGGATCTTTATCTTAATTTTGACTATAATTCGCTGAATGATCAGATAGATTACGAGAACGACTACTATTCCGCAGCTCTGCTGAATGAAGAGATAAAAGGAATTAAGCCGCTGGCGATAGACGGTGACTTCCTGGAAAATGCATTAACCGGCAAGACCGGACAGTATATGAAAGATACAGAACATGGCGGTTTTATGCTGAATCTTGATGTGACTGACTATGATTATCTGGTATTCTATGGACAGAAGATGAGAACAGAGGGGCAGCCAGAGGTGTATCTATATGATGAGTCAGGAGCCAAGGTTACAGAGCTTACAAAAGTGTATAGTGAAATCGATGAAGAGGAGCATCAGTATCTGATAGACGTTTCATCATTATGCGGAAATATAAAAATAACCTTTAATGGCGGATATCTGGATGATACAGAAAGCGTGGATTCTGATTTCATATTTAGTAATATTACCCTGTATTGATGCAACTACATAGGGTAAAAATAAATTGAATTAATTCTGCCAATATAATGTTATTTGTTTAATAAAAAGGTGATGTGTGGTACAATCAATTCATGGTCTGAGACCATGATCCGAGCGATAGCGAGGATGTGTTATAGTACAATGACAGAAGATGCTTTATTTGTGCAGAATAGAATCGAATAGGAGGAGAGGGGAGTTATGAGAAACTCAAAACCATATTTAATAGCAGAAATCGGCGTGAATTTTTATGATACAGCGAGAGTGATGGGGATATCGCCACTCGATGCAGCTAAGCTGTATATAGATAAAGTTGCAGAGGCAGGGATTGATTGCGCAAAGTTTCAGTCATATAAGGCAGGGACTATTGTTTCCAAGAATTCACCTGCTTATTGGGATACAACAAAGGAGCCGACTAAAACACAGTATGAGCTGTTTCTGAAGTTTGACAGCTTTGGTGAGGCTGAGTATCGTGAACTGAGTGAATACTCGCATAGTAAAGGAATTGATTTTACATCAACGCCTTTTGATTATGCTTCTGCCGATTATCTGGAGGATATGGTTGATTTTTACAAAATAAGCTCATCAGATCTTTCAAATCTGCCGTTTATAAGGCATATTGGCGCAAAGGGCAAGCCTGTGATATTGTCTGTAGGTGCAGCTTATCTGTCTGAAGTTGATGAAGCAGTGAGAGCCCTTAAGGATTCAGGATGTAAAGATATTACAATTCTTCACTGCGTGCTTTCTTATCCGACAGATCCGAAGAATGCTAATCTCAGGATCATTGAGACATTAAAGAGAGATTTTCCTGATCTGAAGGTAGGCTTCAGTGATCATGTGGCTCCGGATGACACAATGATGACACTCGCAGTTGCATATATGCTTGGATCGGATGTTATCGAGAAGCATTTCACACTCGACAAGACTTTGCCGGGTAATGATCACTATCATGCTGGAGAGCCAGAGGATTTCAAGAAGGCTATAGCAAACTTCAGGTGGATTGATACAGTTCTCGGAAGCGGCGAGAAAACAGTTCTGGAATGCGAGCAGATACCGCGTAAAGAAGCAAGAAGATCACTTGTTTTAACTCGTGATATGAAAGCAGGAGAAGTGATTCAAAAGGAAGATCTGATGCCTAAGAGACCGGGAACAGGAATCTCACCGGTATATACGGATATAGTTATCGGAAGAAAAGTTGTAAGAGATCTTGAGGAAGATACGATACTGACTTGGGATATGGTATAATAAAAACAGCTGTCATGTTTGAAAAAGTATTTCAAAGTGACAGCTGCTTTTTTATTATATAGCAAATAGTACAGTATCTGTTCCGCAACTATTCCAGTAATGGCGAAGGTATAACTTGTAAGTATTATCAAGAGAGAGTATGTATTGTGGTATGGTCAGGAAGTCATCGAGTTTGTGATAAATACTGATTGCAAGCTTTGGATGATATTTGATAATTGATTCCTTAGCACCCTTTAATGCATCAAGCTCCATTCCTTCAATATCCATTTTTACAAATGAAATAGGGCCGTTAATATAATCATCTATGGAAACGATATCGATTTTGTCTATAGCGTTTTCAGGATCAGCTGAAAGGTATGCATCATCATCGGCACCACTTGAGCCATGAAGGTATAGCGTTTCGGTTTTGCTTCCGATGCCGTATAGACAGAACTCTACTCGTGGGTCAGTGATCATTCGTTTGGCTATCAGCATATTTTCTTCCTTTGGTTCGAATGCATAGGCTTTTTTAAATTCGTTATTGTTAATTTTTATGAAATCCAGAATGCTGTCACCTATATATGCTCCCAGATCAACAAATATTTCTGATGGAGTCAGGATCTTTCTGATAAAATCAGGAAAATACTGGGAGTCTGAACCGATTTCAGAATAACAATCACTGTCATTTGTGAAAGCACCTTCCAGCACTTTACTATATGACTGAACAGAAAAATCATCTGCGAATAAAGATGCTACGCTCTCAAATTTGGATTCGTTATTGATATAAAAGTCTTTTCTTGTTTTATGATCAACCTTCTGAATGATTTCGAGAGAAGGATCAAAGCAGTGAATTAAATATTTGTCGGATATTTTTTTTATTATTTCATATATTTCTTTTCTGTGTGAAAGAGCTGAAATAATAACATAGGCTTCTTCTGTCGGATTGTTTAAGTATTCAACAGGATAAATCCTGATTCCTTCAATATAACGCTCGCTTGTGAAAGATTGAGATTTATCTACAATGGCGGTAATAGGAACATTGTATTTGTTGAGAATGTTGATAAAATACATTATCGAATTTCCGGCTCCATAGAGAATGACCGGTTTTGGACTATCAGAATAATCATGCAGAAATTGCTCCAATAGATTGTTCTTTTTAAGTATTTCCTGAATCATGGACATGTTAGTTTGAACCCCCTTCGTTTTTAACATACATTCTTTTTCTGATCATGCCGCTTAGTATGAAAAATGGTAAGAAATAGTATTCAAGTTTATTTATACCAATTGGTAATAGGCAGCACATATATACTATAAAATCAATTATATTATACTTATTGATAGATTTTTCTTCTTTACAGAAGAAGATGAACGGAATGATGACAAATATTAATGTCGAGCCGTCTGCATTTCCGGATACCAGGATCATAAGCCATGTCAAAACCATAAGGAATGTGGAAAATGGTAATTGATTGTGGGCCTTTTTTGCGAATGACATAATCAGATCATATATGATTGCTGTGATTGCGATGATTATAGCTATTAATCGCATGCATGATTCCAATGAAGACGCCGTATCGGTTCCGTAAGAAAGAACATTATTTATCCAAAGTGAAAAACCGCTTGGACCATCGAGCAGCATGATTGGAACAACTGTCAGGATGACTGCATATGCTATAGCTTTGATGCAGTCTTTAACACGTTTTTCTCTGATCAGAAGTATTCCGAAGAATGCCGGATATAGTTTAAATCCAAACGATATGGCCAGAGAGAGTAGTGCCAGTTCCCGAAGATATCCTTTTTCTCCGGAATAGTAAAAACAGAATACCATTGAAAAAAATAAAGCAATTATAACTATATTTCCGTGCTCAATTGACTGGAGCATTGAGTATGAGAAGATAAGACATAGGATAAACAGATTTGATTTTTCTTCATGCGATTTCTGGATCAATGTTATAAATGCATATATAGACAGCACAAACACAACCAGGAAGATCACCATGCACGACTGAGTCATTCGGATATCGCCGGTGGTTCCGACAAGATAAACGGTATCCTTATGTGTTGTTGGCCACGATCCTTTTACACTTTCGGGAACGAACAATTGAAGAAAGTAGAAGAAGCAGTTTGCCAGAGGTGGATACAATACTCCGAAATCCTTGTATGGCTTTCCGGTGTGAACCTCGATCAGTGAATTAAAGAAGTCCATAAGAGAATCATTCTGGTCACTGAAGAAGAATAAGCGGAATAAGCGCCCTTGAGAGAACAGTATCATCAATGAAGCAACAAATAGAGACAAAAATGTCAAAATGATATATGCGCGTTTAATATCTATTTTACGATTGATTTTACCTGTGCTCATTGGTTCTACCTTGTACTAGTTTAAATATTCTTCTATTTCACGATCCATCTCTTTTGATATGTCAGAGTTATTCATCCAGACTTTAGACCATTCGATGACTTTTTCGATTGCTTCTTCGATGCCCCACTTTGGCTTCCAGCCGAAGGTGGATTTGAGAAGGGAGCAGTCTAGTTTAAGGAAGTTCGCTTCGTGAGGGCCGCCATCGTAACGGTTTTCCCAAGTGAGTCTTTTACCCCATTTTGAACAGAATATATCTACAAGATCGCCGGTTGTAACACAGTCCTTATCATCGGGACCGACGTTATAGAAGCCGGCGTATTTTTTATCTTCATACTGAGCCTTTGCAATCATAAGATATGCGAAGAGAGGCTCGAGAACATGCTGGTATGGGCGCGTAGAATATGGATTGCGGACTATGATCGTCTCGTTGGATGATGCCGCTCTGACGCAGTCTGGGATGATCCTGTCCACAGCAAAATCACCTCCGCCGATTACATTTCCGGCGCGGGCTGTAGATACGCGGACTCTATCGATATCGTAAAATGAATTAATATAGCTGTGAGTTACCAGCTCTGAGCAGGACTTGCTGTTAGAGTATGGGTCATAGCCGTCGAGAGGCTCGTTTTCACGATAGCCCCATGCCCACTCATTGTTTTTATAAACCTTATCGGTGGTCACATTCAGAAATGAACGTACGCACTCGTGGGTTCTTACACATTCGCAGATGTTAACGGTGCCCATGACATTGGTTTCGTAAGTTCCGACAGGATTCTTGTAGGATTCACGGACTATAGGCTGAGCAGCGAGGTGAAGGACTATTTCAGGCTGAACTTCATCAAATACTTTTGTAAGATGATCCAGATCACGGATATCGCCGATGATATGATTAATGTCGTTCTCTATTTTTGCAAGTTTAAAAAGGCTTGGTTCTGTAGGCGGTTCAAGAGAATATCCGGTTACCTTCGCGCCTGCATTTATCAGGATGCGGCAGAGCCACGAGCCTTTAAAACCTGTGTGACCGGTGATAAGTACCTTTTTATTTTTATAGAAATTCGAAATATCTGACATATTATTTCCTCGTATTTTGCAGTCATATTCTCACGAAAAAAAGTGCGAGCGACTAAGATGGCTGTGTATTTTGAAATACATATAGTATACTACAGAATTCATTTTTTTAATACCTAAATATTATGCTTTGCGATATAACAAAAAAATTGCGTCAAATTGTCTTAGAGTATATAATTAAAAAATAGTCCTCGTGTAGTTGACGAAGCAGGGCTGAGTATTATGAATATATTTAGGTCAAGGATGATCATGACTAAAGCTGATATAAACAAAGATAATAAAATATGGTATCTGATCAGTCTGATATGCTTTTATATTCTTCGGTTTTTCTTTGGATTGTTTCATAAAGAGTTGACGAAAAAGAGCTTTGATGCTTTTATGCAGTTTGTGAAGTTTGGAATAGTCGGACTTAGCAATACTATTCTTTCTTACTTGATTTACGCCGGGGTGCTGTATCTGTTTGAGAATAATGGCTGGCTTCCGAAATATGATTATCTGGTGGCTTCTGTACTTGCCTTTATTTTATCGGTATTATGGTCATTTTTCTGGAATAGTCGGAAGGTTTTTGTGGTTGAAGAAGGGGAGAAAAGAGCCTGGTTCCCAGCACTTATTAAAACCTATGTAGCATATTCCTTTACCGGACTGTTTCTTGGAAATGTTTTGCTTATTATGTGGGTTAAGGGATTCCATATTTCAAAATATATAGCACCGCTTATAAATCTTGTTGTAACTATTCCGATCAATTTTGTGATCAACAAATTCTGGGCTTTCAAAACGAAGAAGCCAACGGGTAAGAATGCCCAAAATCAGAATTAGGATCCAATTGCCTAAGTGGCTCAATAAAATCAGTTTTTGATGGTGGCTTTATAAAGCTTTGATAACAACTGGATTTGGTTATGATAATCATATAAACAGGGGATTGTTATGAATCATACTTTCAATAAGGATCACACTAATATTGTAAAAGGTTTAGCAATAATGATTATTGTGTGTCATCATGTTTTTTGGAATGCGTTGATTATTAAGGGGGATGGATCAACAAAAATACTGTTTTCTGATTTAACAATTTTTGTCACAAGATGGGGATTTTGTTGTAATCATGTTTTTGCAGCAATAACAGGATTTGGAATTGCTGCATCCATAAAGTCAAAAAAACCTTTGCGAGTATTATATCGGAGAGAGATATCTGTTATTAGTTTAGCTATTCCGGTATATATTGTTGCATCAATAGTGTTCATATTGTTTTGTGGAGGATTTGATACATTTTTTAATATATATCATGGGTCGAGCTCAAAATCGATTCTAAATATTTTTCTAGATATGATTGGATTATCTGATGCATTTCAACTTCGGCTTCTGAATCCAATTTGGTGGTATTTTAGTGCGGTGCATGTATTTACCATTGCATTGATTATGATATGTGTATTTTTTGAAAATAGAAAATCCAAACATGGATTTTTGTTTATGGCATTTATTTGGTTTATTACTATGATTATTAATCCTATTCTTTATGGATGTATGATGCTTGCAGCACTATCGGGTTTTTTGATTAATTATTATAGTTTGATAGATAAAATTACAAAACTATTTCATGTATTGCTAAGGAATAGATTTATAGGTTATACTACGGAATTCTTATTTATTCTTATTTTGTTTTATTTTTGGTATTTCTTTATTGAAAGAGAAGAAGATCCACATTTAGTATCAGCAGTATTATTACCTATACCGTTTTTTTTGTTTGCTAAAGAGTTCGTTTATCGAATTCCCGTAATCTCTAAGGGACTGATGCTTATAGGAAAGTATTCGGCATATATTTTTATGATTCATGGATTAATATATAGTGTGTATCCATTTTCGAGGAGGTTTGTTTATTCATTTGAGTACGGAATTGTTACATATATTCTTGTGCTAATGATTTCTCTTGGGGGTGGAATTGTTATGGAAAGGATATTACGGATTATTGGATATAAAAAGATGATTAATGTATTAAAGGAGAAATAGTATGTCATGCTATTATAATACCACTGATTAACAAAGATATTGTTGAAGAAGTAGGAATAAAACTTCTTAGAATGAATTATCGGACAATACTAAGTGATATATGAATCTGGAGGGATAAAAACTATGAACGAATCACGTGAGAAACAACTCCGCGAGGAAATACTCAAAAAAGTTGCGGAATACGCAAAGGAATTTCATGTAAATAAGCAGAAGGAAAAGGATGATAATTTCAAGGAGGGCGACAGGGTTCCGTACGCCAGCCGCGTTTATGACGAGAAGGAAATGGTGAATCTTGTTGATTCGGCGCTTGAATTCTGGCTTACGGCCGGAAGATATACAGAGGAGTTTGAGAAGAAGTTTGCGGAGTACCTGGGGATCAGGTTTGTGAGCCTGGTGAATTCGGGTTCGAGCGCGAACCTTATCGCATTTGCGGCGCTGACGTCACCGCTTCTTAAGGAGAGGGCGCTCAGGCCTGGTGATGAGGTCATCACGGTTGCTGCTGGCTTCCCGACGACTGTCAATCCGATCATTCAGTACGGCTGCGTGCCTGTATTTCTTGATGTGGACATTCCGGGCTACAGCATTAAGACCGAGCTTCTTGAGGAGGCTTATTCCGAGAAGACCAAGGCTGTCATGATGGCGCACACGCTTGGCAATCCATTTAATATTAAGGCAGTGAAGGACTTCTGCGACAGGCACAACCTCTGGCTTGTCGAGGACAACTGTGACTCGCTGGGTTCGCTTTACACGATAGACGGCGTGACGAAGCAGACCGGAACGATCGGCGACATCGGAACGTCTTCCTTCTATCCGCCGCACCACATGACCATGGGCGAGGGCGGCGCGGTCTACACCGACAATCCGCTGCTCCACAAGATCATCAGGTCGATGCGCGACTGGGGACGCGACTGCGTATGTCCTCCGGGCTGCGACAATTTCTGCGGTCACAGATATGACGGAACCTACGGCGAGCTGCCGAAGGGCTACGATCACAAATACGTGTATTCGCATTTTGGCTACAACCTCAAGGCGACCGATATGCAGGCGGCTGTCGGCGTTGCACAGCTTGAGAAGTTCCCTTCCTTCGCTGAGAAGCGCAGGGCCAATTTCAAATACCTTTATGAAAAACTTGCAGAAGGCGGTGCGGCTGAAAAGCTCATCCTTCCGGTTGCTGAGGAGAATTCGGATCCAAGCTGGTTCGGATTCATTGTGACCTGCCGCGAGGGCGTTGACCGCAAGAAGGTTGTTCCGTATATCGAGTCGAAGAATGTTCAGACACGTATGCTCTTTGCAGGCAACCTCATCAAGCATCCGTGCTTCGATGAAATGCGCGCGTCAGGTAAGGGCTTCCGTGTGGTGGGAGACCTGACAAATACAGACATCATCATGGATAATAGCTTCTGGGTAGGCGTATATCCGGGCATGACGAAGGAAAAGCTCGACTATATGGCGAAGGTTATCCTTGAGGCAATCAATCAGTAATATTTGGGTCCGGTGTTTCACCGGACCTTTTTTATGTGCACGCCCATATAATGCTATTTGTCACTTCGTGACATGCGTGCGGCGCAGCGAGCAGGCTGCGAATTCATCTTCCCTACTCGATTTGGCAGATGAAATTTACGCGGTAATCGTATTTGTTTTGTGATAAGGCCGATACAGTGGTATAATATAAGCAGTATTCTATAGTAGCGGAGGTATGTATGATGAAACTCAGGCCATACAGCAAAGAAGATGCTAAAACGATCCTTTCGTGGAGCGCCGATGAGAGGGCTTTCTACAAATGGTGCGCAGGGGTTATCGGAGATTATCCTGCAACCGAGAAGGAGTTTGCTTTCGTGGAAAATCTGATAGCCTTTACGGCCTACGACGAGAGCGGCATTGTCGGTTTCTTTACCATGAGGCAGCCTGACCTTTCGAAGAATATACTGCGTGCGGGATTTGTTATTGTCGATCCTACGAAGCGCGGCCAGGGGTTAGGTAAGAAGATGCTGAGCCTCGCGCTGAAATACGCATTTGAGGAGTATAAAGCCGATGAGGTGAGCCTGGGCGTATTTGAAAATAATGAACCGGCATATTACTGCTACAAGGCGGCCGGTTTCGAGGAAGTTGTTCTGGATGAAGTTGAGAGCTACAAGGTGCTTGGTGAAGAGTGGAAATGCATCGAGATGCGGATCAGGAATCCGTATAAATAAAGATATTGATTCCAATTTGGGAATATTGGATATACAGCAAAAAGCAGTAAAGTGAAATAGCACGGACGGAGAATGAAGGAACATATTAATAATACGATAAGTGAATATCTGAGCATGGCGACGAACAAAGCTGATAGCGAAGAAGCTTCGGTTGATGAGAATTCGTCGTGTCGTGGTTGTAAAAAATACCCTTGGCACATGCCCGGACACAAGAGGAAGACTGCGCCGTGGGATAGCAGTTCCGGAGAAGATGGCCGCGGAGCAGCTGCGGGGGAGAACGATGAGAATAATTCGAAAAATCGCGGAGCAACTGCGGCAAAGAATTGTGAGAATAATGAGGCCGGAGCTATGTTCTGCCGTGATCTGACGGAGGTGCCGGGACTGGATGATCTGCATCATCCGACGGGCATGATCAAGGACTCTTTGGAAGAAGCGGCGAATGTTTATGGTTCGTACAAGACGTATTACCTTGTGAATGGTGCGACCTGTGGAAATCTCGCAGCACTTTTCGCGTATGTAAACAGTGAGGAATCGGTAGGTGGAAATACAGAATATATCGATCATAAACAGAATGGATCGGAGTACGATATTCGTGATAATAACAGAATAGCCGGGAAAGTGTATTCCGGACAAATAGATGGCGGAATCACCGGGAGTATGAAATCAGAGAGAATATATGATAGAGGGGCAGCCGAGAAGCGAGACAGTTCGCCGAAAGAGAAGACAGTGATAGTTGCGAGGAACTGCCACAAATCTGTATTTAATGCGGTGAAGCTGCTGGGCGTGAAGCCGGTTTACGTTTATCCGAGCGCATCGAATGAGGTGAGTATTGACGGCGAGATAACGGCGGAAAGTATCCGGAGGGCTATCGAGAAGAACCCGGGCAAGGATATCCGGTGCTGCATCATCACATCGCCGACCTACGAGGGCGTTATTTCTGACATCAAGGCGATCAGCGAATGCCTCCACGATAGGGGCATTCCGCTTATTGTTGATGAGGCGCATGGGGCGCATTTTCCGTTCTACAGAATGTGTGATAATAATATAAAGAATACGACAGAGCGCACCGGGTTAAATGATGACACAACGATAACCGGTCAGAAGGAATCAGGTTTTAAATACCCTTGCAGTTCACTATATTTAGGCGCAGATATTGTAATACAGAGTCTCCACAAGACTCTGCCGTGCTATACACAGACGGCGGTGCTTCATGTGGCGAATAATTCACGAACGGAATCGATAGATGGTGCCGAATGTACAGCATCATCGAACGGAATCAATATATATAACAATCAGAGAGTCGAAGCACTCGAGAAAATTGTTCGGCGTATTGAAGAATACCTCAGTATATTTCAGACGAGTTCGCCGTCGTATGTATTTATGCAGGCGATGGAAAGGTGCATAGCCTGGTGCGACGCAAACCGGGAGGAATTTGAAGAACATTTCAAGAGGATCGTTGATTTCCGAAGAAATTTTGAGCAGGCAGGCATGAAGTATCTGCGGTTGTTTTCATACGATGTGAACGGAAAAGATATAGCAGGTTCACAAAAAACAGAGCAGATGAAAGTCTGTGATATCGCAAAAAAATGTCAGGATACTACGGATAAAGATTTGGACTGCGGCAATGTGAGACAGGACATCACAAGGCTGGTCTTCATGGTGAAGGGGATCACCGGAATGCAGGCGGCCGAGTTTCTCGAGGAGAAAGAAGGCCTGGTATTTGAGATGGCGGGGATAGATTATATCACGGCAATTTCAACGGTGATGGACAGTGAGGAAGACATTGCAGAGCTACTTCACGGATTGCAGGAGCTGGATGAAGAGATCACACGGATACCTGCGACATCTGATGATATATCGGCAAAGAACGTTTACATCACAACCGACAGCGGTGAGTGCAGCTTAAAGGAAGCAATCGGCAGGAGGATAACGGACTATATTTACGTTTATCCGCCGGGGATTCCGATCATCGCTCCATTTGAGCTGATCGACGAAAAACACGTGAGTGAGATACTCCATGATATTTGTGCCGGTTACGAGATGCGGGGGAACATAAGAACTATATAAGCTGTCATACAGGAGGTGTTTATGATGTATGATAAGAATCTTGCGGATTTTCCGCGCAGAGAGGGAGAGGTTAGCGACGACGCGAGGATTATGCGTGCGGTGGCGGAGTGCGAAAGAGGAATTCTCTATATTCCGAAGGGAGTTTACCTGATTTCGGAAATGCTTGTGATAAAGAACTGCTGCTCGCTTCTGATGCACAAATCTGCGGTTTTGAAGGCGGTGAAAGAGATGCCTTATGTGCTCTGGTACGATGCGGAGGCGTCTTATCCGGACATAGTTGAGAAGGACGGACACATAGTGCCCTCGGACGATCCTGATGCTGAGGACTGGAACCTCTTCGTGACGGGCGGTTATATTGACGGCGCGGGGCTCGCGAGCTGCATGTGCCTGAACAGCTTCAAGCATTTCACGATGCGGGATACCTCCTTCAGGAATGGTAAAAAATACGGCCTCAGGATCGAAGAAGCCGGCAGCAGCTGGACTTATGAGCTGGTTGCGCAGAATCTGTATTTTAAATGTACTCTGCCGGGAATGGCCGGAAATGCGGGCATCAGTTCCAACGGCGGCGACAGTCATTTTATAGATTGTATCGTTGTTGATTATACTATCGGATTTGAGATGCTGGGCGGCGGCTCGAACAGGCTGACGCGCTGTCATGTCTGGGGTGGACCGATTCCGCCGCGTACAGAGGGCGAGCTTCCGGAGATGCTCATTGATTCGGTGAATTATGTGCTTGATTCCTACGACATCATTTTGACGGACTGCTATGCGGATACCGGAATGACCGGATATCAGGTGAAGAAGAACGCGCGACTTATCGGCTGCAGCTATTTTAATAATTATACTTATCTGATGGACGATGTGACTGTTATCGAGCATCAGAGTGGCAGCCTGCTCGTGGCGAACGGACTCTTCAGAAAGACCAGCCCGCATTCGACTCTGTATAAGAATGTCGGCGGCAAGGAGCTGATCTGGAGGGATAATATTATCGATGGCGATTTTGATGATGGAGTGCCAGAGTCGTATTCACGCCAGGGAGTGTGAACGGCGAGCCTCCGGAAAAGGAAATGTTGTAAGAAAAACATTGCAAAAAGCACGAATAAAAAATAAAATGTATATTGTATACAGGTGGAAATATGATTACTAAGAAAGCTTACGGAAAAGTTAATCTGGGACTTGATATAATCGGCAGACGCGAGGATGGATATCATCTGGTCAGGATGGTCATGCAGTCTGTGGATGTTTTTGACGTGCTGACGTTTGAAAAAATCTCTTCAGATGCATCCGAACAGGATGGTGCGAAATGTTCTGTTTCTACAAATCAGATCGAAATGGAAGAAAAAAATGATGTGTTTGAACAACAGAATAAAAAACCACAGATCATTATTACAGCCACAAACGATCCGTCGCTTTCGCTGGGCGAGGACAATCTGATATATAA
>JAEEGL015910697.1_pt1 | contig 22587 bp, 13 predicted proteins | sample 9134231 | NCBI WGS metagenome assembly JAEEGL01 (sample SAMN16246548, study PRJNA631951) | gut metagenome | biome: gut microbiome; feature: rumen; material: fiber-attached | host: Bos | place: Iran: Karaj | collected 2018-10
CTCAACACGATTACCGAAATTTTTCCCATAAGAAGCTGCACCCTACTCCACAAATCCTCCCGCCCCTGTTTGAAATATCAATTGAAGAAATGCCCTGCCCCTTGCACCGATTATATCAGCCAAGAAGAGTACCAAAACAACATCAAAAGGATTATTGAAATTCTAAAAGGAAATAGCATACTAATTATCAAACAGTTACAAAACCAAATGGCCCATCATGCAGAACAATGGGAATTTGAAAAGGCACAGGAAATCAAACTTAAAATTGACGCACTCACCCAATTCAAAGGCCGTTCAGTGGTGGTCAATCCCGAGATCACCCAATTAGATGTATTTTCTATTGTGCAAAATGAGGAGTTCTCTTATATTAATTTTCTAAGAGTTATTGAAGGGGCTATCATTCAATCCTATACCATTGAGATGGCGAGAAAATTGGATGAGACTGCGGAAGATCTGCTGCTCATGGGAATGGCTGAAATTCAGGATCGGTTTGGAGAACTTTATGAGCATATTATTGTTCCTTTTATTCCTGAAATAGAGATTGCGGGCGTTGACTTTAATGTCCCCCAACGCGGCGACAAGAAAAAATTATTGGACCTATCGTTAAAAAATGCCTTTGCCTACATGACAGAAAAAACACGGCGGCGCGACTTGGTCAACCCTGAGCGACATAGTTTGCGTGTACTTACACAACTACAGAAAGATTTACAGATGTCGGTTCTTCCAAGACACATAGAATGTTTTGATAATTCCAACACCCAAGGGGAAGAACCTGTTTCTGCCATGGTTTGCTTTATAGACGGGAAGCCTTCCAAAAAGAATTACCGGCACTATTTAGTGAAAAACGTCGTGGGACCGGATGATTTCTCCACCATGGAAGAGGTGGTTTACCGTCGTTACAAGCGTTTGCTTGACGAACAAAAACCCCTACCCGATTTAATTGTAATTGATGGCGGCAAAGGGCAAATAGGGGCTGCATACAGAAGTCTTGAAAAATTGAAAATTGCGGATAAAATATTTTTGATTGGCATTGCCGAGCGGCTGGAAGATATCTATCGTTTAGGAGACAGCCTCCCTTTGTATATAGATAAGAAATCGGAAGCACAAAAACTGCTGCAATATATTCGCGATGAAGCCCACCGCTTTGGCATCACCCACCATCGCAATCGCCGTTCCAAGAAAAGCATTTCTTCCCAATTAGATAATATAGAAGGTATTGGGACAGTTTTATCCACCAAATTACTGAAACACTTTAAAAGCGTAAAACGCATTGCCGAAGCGGAAGAAACAGAATTAGCCACCCTGATAGGGCCATCAAAGGCCAAAATCGTGTACAACCACTTTCATTCAAGTGCCGTATAATTAAAAGAGGGGAAAGTTCAGGATAATTCCTTATTATGGGTGATAGGGTTCAAAAGTAGTTGATGATGCTATTTCAAAAGAATCAGAAATTTTTGATACAAATGTTCTCCTGTTTCCTCAAGTGGTTGTGGACAGAATGGAGCCCAAGCGAGCGTTATAGGTGTGATTTCTTACAATAATAAACACAGATTGCGAAAAAAACGATGATTTATAATCTTGGGGAATGAAAAGATTTTCGCCCGATTATAAGAGTATCACAAGAAGAAGAATACATAAAGTCACTGTAGATAATCCTACTGCCATGGCAGCGGTTTCCTTTGGATTGGGGACTTCAATCCATGCATCAGGGTTGTTGTTCATATTGTTGATATTGGATTTGACCACCCCGTTTTGTCCACATATTTCGTCATAATTCTTTTTGGCAGAACAACCTATTACTTCCACTTTTTCCACAAAATCAATCCCTTCCTCGTATTTTAGAGAATAAATCACTTCATTATTTTCTGAATCGGTAAATGTATATTCTCCGTATGTCCAATAATTGTTTTGCATAGCACTGCCATAACCTGTTTTAGTCGAAAATGAGACACCGTCAACCGACACTTCATTTTTTGTCTCTGTTTTTTCTCCAACAATGGATAGTCCCCAATTTTCCAACTCTTTCTCTATTTGGTCTGTTGTTTTCTTGAAAGACTCTTTGGATGTAACGTAACGTTTGGTTGTACAAGCTGAGAAAAAAACAAGCATAGCGCTAATAATAATAAGTTTTTTCATTGTCTATTTTGTTTATTTTACCATATTGTTGGGTTGCAAAATCATATTATCCATATCCAAAAGTCTCCACATATATTTGAACTGCAAAATTACATCATTCCTGTTTCAAAACTTGAAACAGCTATTATTTTTTTATATTTTTGCAAAAAAATAATAGATGAGAACCACAGACACTTTTCGACAATATACATGGTTAATAAACGTCATACAACGAGCTGGAAGAATCACCTTTGAACGCCTCAGCGACCAGTGGATGAAGAACGACATTAATGAAGACAAACCATTGTCTCGCACCACTTTCTACCGTCTCCGCCAGTCTATAGAAGAAATGTTTGGCATCCGTATTGAATGTAACAGCCAATACCAATACTTCATCAGTAACCCCGAGTCGCTCCACGACAACTCCACAGAAAAATGGATGTGGCGCACCTTGACTGTCAACAGCATCCTCCTCGACGCTCTTTCAGTCAAAGACCAACTGCTATTGGAAGATGTCCCTGCAGGATTAGAGTACCTTGAAACTATCATTTCATCGATTAAATGCAGTCATATTCTTCAGATGAAATATCAAAAATTCAGCGATTCAGAATCTTATAGCACACTTATTGAACCATATTGTCTGAAACTTTTCCACCAACGCTGGTACCTTCTTGGAAAAAATAAAAATAAGAAAAATCGGTTGAGCATTTACGCCCTTGACCGCATCACGAAACTTGAAGAAACTGAACAAACTTTTGAATTGGATCCTGACTTCTGTGCAGACAACTTTTTCAAAAACTATTTTGGTGTCTTCATTGGGGATGATGTGGCCCCCACACGCATTGTCCTACGCGCATACGGAAAAATGATACCTCTGATACGCACTCTTCCCAAACACATTTCACAAAAAGAAATCGCCACAACCGATTCGTATTCAGACTTCGAGTACTATTTGGCTCCCACATTTGACTTTCAACAGGAAATACTAAAGGAAGGCCACGAATTAGAGGTCATTGAACCCCAATCCTTAAGAAAGAAAATCCATTCCGAACTGAAAACCACATTAAAAAGGTATCAAAAGAAGTAGGAAGCATGTAAATGCCTGAAACAAATTGCATGCATTTCATATTGAAGGAAAATATGTTCCGAAAAATGTTGAAAAGCAAATTTATACAAGCAGCGATATGAAGAACTATTCACTTGTCCAATGTACCCTAAATGGCATAAATATCATGATGACCCATAACCAAATTTGAACATAAATTATTTTAATAGATATTTTTTGACGTGATTGGGTGTTGCAATTGGAAGTATTCCTATGACGAATCCCTGATTTAGGATTAACCTCAACTTGTATTGGCAAAAAAAACGATTTCATAAAGCTAAAGTTTACAAACCCGCATCAATTCACAAAGTTTTCCATTCTGTTTGCTGCCTCTCCTCAATTATAACAAAACAAGGATAAACGGGAATTCCGTTTTTTAATTTCTGCCACAAATTTCATTGTAATCACAATACTTGCAGTGGTCCGATTCCGGGCACTGAGCAAACTTTTCAGAAGCAATCATCGTTTTGAGAAAGGTTTTTAATGCGATTTCAAATTCATCAAGCAAGGCAGTCAGGTTCAGATTACTCTTTGTTTTTTCATCTTGCGGGTAGATGAAACAATCGCTCTCTTTCGCACTTTTTTTCATCAACTGCTGAAAAGAGACAATCGCACACTCAATTTTTTCCGTTTGAGGATATAAATCACCATTTCTATTTCCGCATTGATGGCCATGACGATACAAATAGGCATAAATCATTAATTGCAACAATTTTCCCTGCTCCACATCACTAAACAGATTTTCCATTTTGGTATAACCCATTTTTTTTACTATCCCTGTTTTATAATCCAAAATAGTCAGATCATTATTCCGAAGCTCTACTCTGTCTAGAGTGCCCTTTAACTTTATTTCAAAATCATCAATCCCAAGCATGGAAAACAACTCCATTTCAAGAGCAATAATCGTTATTTTCTTGTTTAAGATATCCTCTTTTACAACATTTTGATAGGCATTCAGGATTTTTTTCACAACCTCTCTTGCCAAAAAAATCTTTCCTCGTTGCAAATCCCTATCTCTCACCTCTTCCTGCTCCTTAAATATTTGATTTATGTATTCTTCCGAAAAATATTTCTGCAAAACAGACGATACCTGCTCTTCCGTGATTCCAGTCTTAGAACCATTTTGCCCCATCCTGAGTTCCTCAAAAGTATTTTCCAGAATCTTGTGCATCACATTTCCCAGGACACGCTGCTCAACTGATTCTTCAATGGTTTCTTCGGGTTCTATATGAGCCACATATTTCAAGTAAAACTTAAGTGGACATGCAATATAGGCATTCAACGACGAAGCCGAATAAGTGAATTTCTTAAGATAATTCCGAATGGTTTCGTTGTTGGGAATTTCAATTTTGTTGGGCTGCGCACTCATTTTCGGGGGAATGTACAACGCATTGCCGCGATTTATCGCATACGGCAACTGCATCTGCTGCATACGCCATTCCAATTGACGGATAAAGCGGCTCTCTTCTGCAACCCCCTGACTACTGCTTGAAGATACGGCATTGTATATCAGATCAATTTTTTCGGCTCGCTGCAACAATCGGAAAAAATGATAGGCATAAACTGCTTCATTCTGCTGCATGGTTGGCAAACCAAAATTGCGTTTGATATCCATAAGCAACAACGTATTTTCACTTTTCATGACTGGAATCACTCCTTCATTCACAGACAAAATGATAACATGCTTAAAATCAAGTGCACGTGTTTCAAGCAGCCCCATGACTTGCAGCGGGGCTCCCTCGTTGCGCTGGAACGGAATGGAAACCGCCTGCAGTTTTTCTTCTATAAAGAAGATAATTGTACGAACATCTATAAAAATTTCGGAAGGAAATTTTCCTATAAAATGTGCCACCTCTTCCAACGCCTCTATCAAAAGCTGAATGATTTTCTGTTCTGGACTTTTTTCTGCTTTATTCAATAAAACACTGAAAAACAGTATGATAGAATTTATAAAATCCACTCCGTCCTTTTCTAAATCGGGGAATGAACCGACATATGAATCAAAAATATTTTTGCCAAAAAAAATTCGGTTGCTTTTAATTAACTTTTTGGTAAAGGTTTCGTGGTCATACTCAGTCGCAAAAAAACAGCTTTTAAACAACGAATTATGCAGGATAGCCATGACATCTTTGTGATAATAAGTTCCCGATGCCACCTGCTGAAAACGGTGCGTATTTTGTGCGGCCTTCAAAAGCGTTTGCAACAGTTGGCAGGTTTGCGAGTATTTGAGCGGATAACCCATGGTAATATTGCAGTTCGCTTGAGAATAGGCGTGTACAAATGGCATCAACAGTGATTCATCTGCCAGCACCACCGCTGTTTCTCTTAACTCTTCCTCAGAACATTGCTCCAATATCTGTATCGCCTGATATATTTGCGTCAACTTCTTGCTCACACCCAATACATTAATCTTTTTGGGAATATCCTGATAATCGTTATGTATATTCTGTATCTGATTAATTCTAAGTTTTTTAGCAATACTATCTATTGAATCTTTAATTTTAAAATCATGGTCATCCTCATAGTAAAACCGATCCAAATCAAAAATAAACTTGCACGAAAAATGCTCTTGAAAGAACTTTACAACGGCCAATTCGGAAGGGGTAAACACCTGCAAACCAGCAAACACCATCCGATTCCACGGCAACTCTTTAGCATATATGTCAATATGCTCGGCCACATCGCGATAAATAAGTCCGGCATATCCCTTCTTAATCTCTTTCAAATGATTTGTATATTCCTGATATAGAGGATATAATAATTTAAACAATGATAAATACTTCTCTTGGGCCTTGCTCAAATGGGGTTGTAAGACAAAACTGGTTTCTTTAAAAGCATATTGGGCATCGAAGATTTTTGCTCCATCCACCCCATACATATCAATCTCATTTATATCTTTCAGAAAATTGGCTCCCCAAGACACAAACTTTTGAAAATCAGTTTCTTTCAGAGAAGGGAATTTCTGAGTTACCTGAAACAGCTCCACCAATAACTCGGCGTTGGAAATACGCTCTATCGGCGATAATTTTTTAATCAAATCATCAATGGTAAAAATGGCAGGAGCAAAAACGGGAGTTGACAAGCGGAACGACCATTCACGATAAAGATTTTTCATGGCACGCTTGTTCGGCAGCACAATGACCAGATCGCGATAATCAATTTTGCCGGGTTCAACGAGGGCGGAAACTAATTCTGATAAAAAACTCATAAAGGGATATCGTTAGGTTTCAAAATAGTTCTTAAAAAAAATTCACTACAAATGCGGATTATTTTCCAAAATAGAAAAAAGTGATGGTTGTCAAAAGGATTCCTTATTCAGTAAAAAATCAAAAACATTCAGCAACAGTATTCCGTCTTCATTGCGGTAGGTCGGTTGCATGCCGCCCACGATGACTACTTTTTGAAAACTGTCGCCAATGCACTTTAATGAATTGAGCTCCTGTTCCTGCTTTTCAGGTGTCGGCATCGCAAAAGCGGATTGAATATATACGCGGTCATATCCTTTGTTGCACACGAAATCAACCTCCAAATGCTTGCGTTCGCTCACCCCCTGTTCATTACGGGCATTCAACGTAACCTGCCCCACATCAACCGAGTAACCACGAAGACGAAGCTCGTTGTAAATAAGATTTTCCATCAGGTGGGTCTGCTCTGTCTGCCGAAAATTCAAACGGGCATTACGCAAGCCCAAGTCTTCAAAATAGTATTTTTGTGGACTATCAATGTATTTGCGTCCTTTTATGTCATAGCGGATGGCGCGATCTATCAAAAAGGCATCCTGCATATAGTCAAGATAGGTTTTAATCGTATTCTGAGAGATAGTGCTCTTTTTGACAGTTTTGAAGGTATTGTGCAATTTATGAGGATTCGTCAGTCCGCCAATATTGCTGGCTATCACATTGATTAACTCTTCCAAATCGTCATCCAATTGTATGGAATATCTCTCCTTAATGTCTTTCAGGTAGGTCTGCGTAAACAAGTTCAACAGGTACTCTTTTTTTTCAACAACATTCTCCGTAGTGACGACCTTCGGCAACCCTCCAAACTCCATATAAGCGGTTAATGCCTGTTCCATAAACCGACCACCCTGCCACACGGAAAAGAACTCTGCAAAAGAGAGCGGATGAATACGGACTTCGTCACCACGTCCACGAAACTCGGTAATCACATCTTTCGACAAAAAACGCGCATTGCTTCCCGTAACATAGACATCGGCATTACTGACATTCAGGCAACTATTCAACACATCTTCAAACTCACGTACAAACTGCACCTCATCCAACATAATGTAGTACATTTGTTTATCAATAAGCAATGAATCAATGTGTTGCAAAAGATTATCGGGGTCGCGTAGCGCATTATTTCGTCGGTCTTCCAAATTGATTTGGATGATATGACTGTCGTCAACGCCCTCTTTGCGAAGTGCATCAAAGAAAAGATTGAAAAGCAAGTACGATTTTCCGCAGCGACGCATTCCTGTAACAACTTTAATCATTCCGTTGTGACGCCGTGAAAGCAATTTGTTGAGATAGCGATCTCGTTGTATTCTCATATTCATTGAATTTTTTTGCGTATATACGCATTTTTGTCACGTGCAAAAATACGATTTTTTTCAAACAAATTAAATTTCATTGAATTTTTTTGCATATATACGCATTTCTCTAATGTCTATTAACTTTTCCTGAAAAAGGTTTGACTTTCCCTGAAAAAGGTTGAGAAAATTTTAGAATCGCGTAACTACTTATAAAAAAATCCGCTTTTATTCTAATTTGTTACAAAGAATCGGTCCTTACTTTCCGATGCAAAACTGGCCGAAAATCGTATTCAATATGTCGTCATTGGAAATCGCGCCGGTAATTTCACCCAAACGATTCAAAATGGTTCTCACATCAATAGCCAACAAATCGGTGGGCAGTTGTGCAGCCATGCCCTGCTCAATATTTTCAATATCTTGTGCAATTTGGGTCATGATATTGTAATGGCGCACATTGGTCAGCAGGGTATGGTCGCCGACACGCTGTTCACGAACGTATTGAGCTAACAGATCCGTAATCTCTTCAATATTGACTTTTCTTTTGGCGGATATATAGATTGTTTGCAGGGCGCTCCACTCTCGAAAATGGCGGGGAGTCTCCGTAAGTTGGTCTATTTTATTGGCAATCAGGATGAGTTTTTTATGACGAATATCCACCGATTGTTTGATATATTCCAGCTCCTTTTCCACATCGTGAGCAGCTGTATTCGTTATATCAATGAGATAGAGTATGATGTCCGCTTTTTCTATGGTTTGGAACGTGCGCTGGATACCATGTTTTTCTATTTCATCGTGGGAGGAACGAATGCCTGCGGTATCAATAAAACGGAAAGTGGTTCCGTGAATCATGAACGTATCTTCAATCGTGTCGCGAGTAGTGCCGGGAATGTGTGAAACAATGGCGCGGTCGTCGTTCAACAACGCATTCAGCAAGGTGGACTTTCCCACATTCGGTTTCCCGATGATGGCGACAGGGATTCCTGTTTTAATGGCATTGCCCATTTTAAACGATTCCATTAAAATGGCTATTTCCTGTTTGAGTCGTGAAAGCAGCTCCTTTAACTGGGTGCGGTCGGCGAACTCGACCTCTTCTTCACTGAAGTCGAGTTCCAATTCCAGCAAAGCCGCTAACTGGATAAACTCTTGGCGCAGGGTCTCAATTTTTTTAGAAAAGCCCCCCTTTAATTGATTTACCGCCAACTTATGAGCTGCTTCTGATTGTGATTCAATAAGATCGGAAACGGCTTCCGCTTGCAGCAAATCCATTTTCTTATTCATGAATGCCCGCATGGTGAATTCCCCCGGTTCCGCCAAACGGCAACCACATTGCAGCAACAACTCCACAATTTTCTTTTGGACATAAAGCGAACCATGGCAGGAGATTTCAACCATATCCTCGCCCGTATAAGAGTGCGGAGCAAAAAACTTAACAAATATCACTTGATCTATCAGCCGATTCTCTGCATATATCTCACCATATTTGGCCTGATTGGGTTTAGCATCCATGAATTGGGCTTCCCTTTTAAACAACTGCCCAACAACAGGGAAAGCCTTTTCGCCTGAGACACGTATCACCGCAATGGCACCAACGCCTGCCGCCGTGGAAATCGCACATATCGTACTTGAATCAAAATTCATATCTGTCTGATTAAAATTTACTTCATAGGAATATAAAACAACGTATTGTCTTTTTGATCTTGAATGGTTTCCCGATAAATTCTTTCAACTTGTCCCTCTGTTACCTTCTGATAATCTTCATGATCATTTTCAAAATCCTCAATCTGACTGATTGTTTCCGAAACCGCCAAAATAGAGGTGCGACTATCCATCTTCATCTCATTGGTCAGCAAAACCGTTTCATTCCGGTTTTTAACCTTCTGCAAATCATGAGGCAAACGTTCATCAAAAGAGAATTGGTGGTATAAAAAATCATTCAATTTTTCATTCGCATTCTCAATGCTAATGGTATCTAACGGACGGGCGACAATGGAAAAAATCCCCGGTCCCTCCGTTCCCGTAACCGAAGCCGAAATATCTGAAAAAACCTTCTCTTCAATAACCAATTTTTGATACAAATAAGAAGAGTTCCCCGTACCCAACAAGTCGGACAACAAATCATAGGCACAGAAATCGGGATGCAACCGCGGCGGCATCTTCCACCCTTTCAAAAGCATACCATAAGGAGCCAACCGCTCTAAACAAGAGAATTTAGCGGCCGTTTGAACCGGCTCCGCAGGAAAGTCCTTTGCCGTCGCTGCCCCTCGCGGAATATCCCCGAACCACTTCTCCACCATCTTCACCACCTCTTCAAAATAAACATCTCCTCCAATCACTAACACCGCATTGTTCGGACAATAGTATTGAACATAAAAATCCTTCATCAATGGCAAATCAATACATTCTATATGAGCAACTTCCTTCCCTATCGGCATCCATTTGTACGGATATTCCTCAAATACAAAATCATTAAAAGAACTCCACAAATCCCCAAAAGGACGATTTAGCGTTGTCTCCTTAAACTCTTCAATCACCACTTTTTTCTGGATCTCAAAAGCAGCAGGTTGAAATGCCAAATCCAACATCCTGTCCGACTCCAGCCAAAGGGCTGTTTCCAAATTGTTGGCCGGAAGAATCACATAATAATGAGTATGGTCTTGCGAAGTATAGGCATTGTTAATCGCGCCCACTTTCTGCAACGGTTCATCATAACTGGGGATATTTTTAGATCCACAAAACATAAAATGCTCAAAAAGGTGGGCAATCCCTGTCAAATTCGGATTTTCATCGCGAGAGCCCACATGATAAACGAGGTTGCAAGCAGCGAGTGGAGTGGTATGGTCTTCGTGGACAATCAGGCGAAGTCCATTCTCTAAAATATGCCGTTTAAAAGGAATAGACATGATTAATATTGCGTTTTTTTGGTAATCACAAATTGAGTGTTATGCTCAATTTTATCACGAAACAACCATACAATAAAATAGTAGAGAGCTACCGCGCCCAACGAAATGAGCACACTCGCCAATTCTTGTTCAAGCACTTTTGTCAATGTGAATAAACTGACAATCAATACGATAAATGGAATAAAATAGCAAATAATGATTGCCTTCCACGCCAATGTATTTTTGATTTCGACCTGTACTTTTTCACCGATTTCAAAATGATCATGATAGAAATTATGTATCACCAGCTCTTCCAATTTGCTTTCCGACATCCCACACAGATGACGTGTATGACATGTGGCACACGCTGATTCAACATGCATTTGGACAGTGACTTTATCATCATCCACTTTTTTCACAATCGCCTCGTGACACAAAGTTTTATTTTCCATAAGCAGAACGGCGGGTTAATTCTTCATCAATTTGGGCAGCCGCTTCATAGGCTTCTTTATCCAAAGCCAATTGCAATAATTCTTTCAACTGTTTTTCTGAAAACTGCGACAAAATCTTAATAATCTGCGATTTATCTTTGGAATCAAATAAATACGCAGGATCTATAGGGAACCTCAATTCTTCCTCTTCTTCTTCATACTCATAAAAATCGTCATTATCTCCCTCATTTTCAGACAATTCATAACTTGCATGAAAGAAAACTTCTGCAGTAACAAAAATGGGAATATCGTTTTTCAAAGCGATGACCACTGCGTCCGAAAGTCGGGAGTCCAAACAAATCATTTCACCTTGGTGAAGCAATTGAATTTGCACATAATAAATACCATTCTTATAGCCTTTAATGAGGACTTTCTGAACTTTTGCGTGAAGATGATCGCACAACTGCAGAAAAATGTCGTGTACCAACGGCCTTTTCACCTTAATCTTATTAACTTGCAAGATAATGGTTTTGGCTTCATAAACGCCGATGACAACGGGCAGAAAGCGATTGCCATTTTTCTGTTTCAGCATCAGATTAAAGGCTTCGCCATTTTGTTGCGCAAAATCCAGATTTGCCAATTCCAATTCAATTTCTTCCATAACCACAAAAACTATATATTATGAGTACAAAAATACTAAAACACCTGCCATTTTCCATTACCATCCACAAGACGGAATCGGATTATGCTCCGCATATCGGGACAAATCATTGCTTAATCCAATTTCAACACTGCAAGGAAAGCCGATTGCGGGACTTCCACTTTCCCTATCTGACGCATTTTCTTCTTTCCTTCCTTCTGTTTTTCCAACAACTTGCGTTTACGGGTAATATCACCGCCGTAGCATTTGGCCGTAACATCTTTACGCACGGCCTTCACTGTTTCACGGGCAATGATTTTGGTTCCTATGGCCGCCTGTATGGCAATATCAAATTGCTGGCGTGGAATCAATTCTTTCAATTTTTCACAAATCTTGCGCCCAAAAGGATAGGCATTTTCAACGTGGGTAAGCGATGATAAAGCATCTACCGAATCCCCGTTCAACAGAATGTCCAATTTCACCAACTTCGCCGGTTTATATCCGGAAATGTGATAATCAAACGAGGCATAACCTTTGGATATACTCTTCAACTTGTCGTAAAAATCGAACACAATCTCACCCAACGGGAGATCGAAAGTGAGTTCCACTCGGTTGGTGGCAATATAAACCTGATTGAGCAATGTTCCCCGCTTGTCTAAGCATAGTTTGATAATGGGACCGATGTACTCCGCCTGACTGATAATTTGGGCAAGAATGTAGGGTTCTTCAATATGTTCAATTAAATTGGGGGCGGGCATTCCTGAAGGGTTATGCACCTCTATCAGCTCGCGCTTTGTCGTATATAAGTTGTAAGAAACGTTGGGCACCGTAGCAATCACATCCATATTGAATTCTCTGTCCAAGCGTTCTTGCACAATCTCCATGTGCAAGAGTCCCAAAAATCCGCAACGGAAGCCGAATCCTAAAGCCGCAGAGGATTCAGGGACAAAGGTTAAAGAAGCATCGTTCAGCTGCAATTTTTCCAACGATGAGCGCAACTCTTCATATTGGTCGGCTTCGGTTGGATAAACCCCGGCGAACAACATCGGTTTTACCTCTTGAAAACCTTCAACGGCTTTTTCGCAAGGGCGGTCAACATGGGTTACCGTATCCCCCACCCTAACCTCCTTGGAGGTTTTAATCCCTGAAATAATGTATCCCACATCGCCGGCTTTCATTACTTTGCGAGGCTCCTGCTGCATCCGCAATACGCCTATTTCGTCGGCATTATACTCTTTGCCTGTGGACATGAATTTCACATAATCATTGGTCTTCAAGGTACCATTAAAAATGCGAAAATAGGAAATGATTCCCCGATATGAATTAAAAATAGAGTCAAAGATGAGTGCCTGCAACGGGGCATCGGGATCGCCTTCCGGTGCCGGAATTCTCTCAATAATCGCGGCTAACAATTCTTCCACCCCCAATCCCGTTTTTCCACTCGCCTCAATAATATCCTCCTCCTCACAACCCAATAAATCCACAATCTGATCTTTCACTTCGGCAGGCATCGCAGCAGGCATATCCATTTTATTGAGCACAGGGATGATTTCCAAATTGTTATCAATAGCCAAATACAAATTAGAGATCGTCTGTGCCTGTACGCCTTGGGTGGCATCCACCAGCAACAATGCACCTTCACATGCCGTAATAGACCGCGATACTTCATACGAGAAGTCAACATGCCCGGGAGTGTCAATCAAATTGAGTGTATATTCCTCGCCCTTGTATTTATAATTCATCTGAATGGCATGACTCTTAATCGTAATCCCCCTTTCGCGCTCCAAAGCCATATCATCCAAAACCTGATCTTGAAAATCACGGTCGCTAACCGTACCCGTAAATTGCAAAAGTCTGTCTGCTAATGTACTCTTTCCGTGGTCAATGTGTGCTATAATGCAAAAATTTCTAATATTCTTCATAGTCGGCAAAAATACGATTTTTTTTCGCTAATCAGAAAATTTATATTACTTTTGCCACGTTTTAATTTCTGATGATGAAAAAGGGATTTTCACTTGCCATGATTTGCCTCGCATTACTGCTGTATATGCTGCATGCGGCTGTCCCTCATCATCACCATCAAGAAGCGATTTGCTTTCATTTGCATTGTTTGGAACATTGTGATGGGGAACATCATCACGATGGCGCCTGCCACCATCATTCCCCTGACGAATGCCAAATTTTTTCATCGTTGGCCGTTACGGTAAATGATGACAAACAGCAGGAAATCTCTTCATCTATTGAAAACGACACGGATCATCAGTATCATGTGAATATAAGTATCATTCCTTCTACTGATTTTGCCATCTCCCCCATACTCACTCATTTTTTTCATTATGTAGTACGAGATGAGTTATTGTGGCGTTTTTTACAAAAAATCCCTAACGGTCTGCGCGCACCTCCCGTAGCCTAATATTTTTTCTCTTTCATTTAAAATATCAATATCTCATTGATATTCAATTAATTAATTTTATTTTTATTTCAGAAGTATCATGGGTATGGTACGCTGAATTCATTTAGATTATTTGGAATATGAAAAAATCACTCCTATTGCTGTGCGTGGCAGTCATGCTATCGGGCTGTCATCACCACGAAGAGAACGAACATCATCATGAATCAGAAGAACACGGGCATCACCACGATGAAGATGTAAAATTATTGATAACAGCCTACAATGATGCGTACGAATTGTATGCCGAATGCACTCCTTTGGTTGCAGGTCAAGAAGGGGAAATGCTCATACACCTTACCTGTTTAAACGACTTCAAACCGTTGACAAACGGGAATTTGGGAGTTGTCATGATATGCAATGACAAAAAAGTAGAGGTATCTGCTACGGCCCCTGAGCGAGCTGGCATTTTTCATTTACATCTCACGCCTCCTTCCGCGGGCAGCGCCAAACTCATTTTCTCCATCGGCACCGCCGACACCACATCCGAACTCACCTATGAAGCCATCGTTGCCCCAGACCCACATGAAGCAATAGAGGAAGCAGAAAAAAGCCATCACCACAGCAGTTCTGCCATCGCTTTCAGTAAAGAGCAATCGTGGAAAACAGATTTTGCCACCGCCTTCCCTCAAAAAATGCCTTTCGGCCAAGTGATTCCTGCCATTGCACAAATTCAACCGGCTCAAGGCAACGAAGTCATCGTTGTTGCACCAACCGAGGGTATTGTTTCCCTACTCTCTTCTAATCTATTTGAAGGAAAAGAAGTTACAAAAGGAGCCTCCCTCATCTCCATTCGCTCCGACCAACTGATTGACGACAACCTTTCCTTGCGCGTTAACGAAGCTTATCATAACTATGAAACAGCTAAAGAAAACTACGAACGCGCCCAATCGTTAATTGACCAAAAGATCGTCTCGGAAAAAGAGTTTTCACAGTTAAAAAACAATTACGAAAATGCCAAATTAGTTTATGATAATTTAAACAAAAACTACTCTGCACAAGGAGCTACAGTACGTACCCCTATCAGTGGATTTATCCAACAGCTGTTCGTACAAAATGGAAGTTATGTAACTACCGGCCAGCCTTTGATGACCATTTCACAAACGCAAAATCTAATTATCAAAGCTGAAATCCCGCAACGTTACGCCTCCATGGTATCCCTGTTGCAAGATGCCACCATTGAGAATCCCCTTTCTAAAAAAGTTTATGAATTGAGTGAATTGGGCGGCAAAATCATCTCTTATGGCAAATCGCTTTCCACAAATAGTTTAATGCTTCCCATCACATTACAAATCAACAATGCAGGCGGATTTGTGCCTGGCAGTCTGGTTAAAATATGGTTGCGGACGGCTGCCACTTCCCCCACCTTGGTGATTCCTAAAACCGCCCTAATAGAAGAACAGGGGAATTATTTCGTCTGGGTACAATTAACACCAGAATTATTTGACAAACAGGAAGTTAAAATAGGTATTACCGATGGAAAAAATGTGGAGATTGTTTCGGGCATTACCGAATCACAACGCATTGTTGTGAAAGGGGCGGTCATGGTTAAGTTAAGCAAATCAAGTGGGGCATTGGATCCGCATGCGGGACACGTTCATTAAAATAACAGCACTATGTTGGACAGAATTATCAGATTTTCATTAAACAATAAGTATTTCATTCTCTTCAGTTTCTTATTGTTAATATTTTTCGGAGTACGCACCACTTCCCAAATGGATATTGATGTTTTTCCTGATTTAACCGCCCCTACGGTAGTGGTGATGACGGATTGTCACGGGCTCACTTCCGAAGAGGTGGAACGTTTGGTTAGTTTTCCTATTGAGACAGCCATGAATGGTGCCACGGGGGTTCGCAGGGTTCGCTCTACATCCTCGCAAGGGTTTTCTTTTGTATGGGTGGAATTTGACTGGGGCAGTGATGTTTTCAAGGCACGGCAAGTGGTTAGTGAAAAGCTGATGACCATTGCCACACAAATTCCCGAAGAGGTCGGACAACCCATGTTGGCACCCCAAGCCAGCGTCATGGGGGAAATTTTCTTTGTGGGCTTACAAGCCGATTCCACCTCTCTGATGGATTTACGCACCATTGCCGAATGGCAGGTGCAACCTCTTTTGTTGGCGACCAACGGCGTGGCACAAGTTACCATTATTGGCGGCGATTACAAACAATTTCAAGTTGTTATCGATCCCTACAAGATGAGCTACTATCACGTAACCATGGATGAATTAATCAATACTTGCAAATCCATGAGCAATAACTCCTCAGGAAATGTTATTCGCGAATTTGGAAACGAATATGCAGTACGGGGAATTGCCCGCTCGAATGATTTGGAAGAATTATCGCATACGTTCGTAAAGATGGTTGATAATCAACCTGTTTACCTTGGTGATGTAGCCCAAGTGCAAATTGGTGCGGCGGTAAAAATGGGGTACGGTTCCTGCAATACGAAGCCTGCCATCGTTCTTTCCATTTCCAAACAACCCAGCGCCAACACTTTAGCCGTTACTGAGCAGATTGAGAAAAATCTTGCCTCTTTAGAGAAATCACTGCCCGCCGACGTAAAGTTAGACACACACATCTTCCGGCAAGCTGACTTTATTGAAACAGCCGTCAACAACGTGGTTCGCGCCCTGTTGGAAGGAAGCATTTTAGTCATCATTATCCTCATCCTCTTCTTAGGCAATTTCCGTACCACCCTCATCTCTCTATTAGCCATCCCCATCTCTCTCCTTGCCTCGGTCATCACTTTGAAATTACTCGGACTGACCATCAATACAATGAGCCTCGGAGGAATGGCTATTGCTATCGGTTCCTTGGTTGATGATGCCATCATTGATGTGGAAAATGTGTATAAACGCCTACGGGAGAACCGGTTAAAGTCGCCGGAAGAGCAACAAAGTTCTTTCGATATTGTTTTCCACGCATCCAGTGAAATCCGGACTTCCATCCTGAACGCGACACTCATCATCATGGTCTCGTTTCTCCCCCTGTTCTTCCTTTCGGGTATGGAAGGAAGAATGCTAAAACCATTAGGCATCTCTTTCCTTGTATCTTTGTTCATGTCGCTCATTGTAGCCATGACCTTAACACCGTTGCTCTCTAAAATGCTTCTTGCCAATGAAAAGTTTCTCACCAAGAATCAGGAAGACAAATGGCTGACACGCACCTTAAAGAGACATTACCTTCATTCGTTGCAGTTGGCGTTCAAACATGCCAAAATCGTCATTGCCACCGTTGCTGTTTTGCTCATTTCTGCCATCACCATCTGTTTTACACTAGGACGTAGCTTTTTACCTGAATTTAACGAAGGTTCCCTGACCCTGTCGGTTGTTACGCAACCTGGAACTGCCCTTGACGAGAGCAACCTATTGGGGAATATGGTGGAACAAACTTTATTGGAGATACCTGAAGTTACGAGTACTTGCCGCCGCACCGGTAGAGGTGAATTAGACGAACATTCGCAAGCTACAAACAGCGCAGAAATTGAGGTTAACTTTAACTTATCCGAACGCCCGCGAGAAGAATTTGTAGCAGAAGTGCGCCAAAAATTAGCTGCAATACCGGGCATTGCCTCCACCGTGGGACAACCTCTCGGGCACCGCATCGACCACATGATTTCGGGAACCAAAGCCAATGTCGCCATTAAGATTTTCGGCACTGATTTGAACAACATGTACACTACCGGAATGCAAATACAAAACATCATTTCCCAAATCGACGGTGTAGTGGATGCCAATGTGGAACAGCAAGTGGAAGTTCCTCAGTTGCAAATCAAGCCACAACGCGATCTGATGGCTCAATATGGCATCACAATGGAACAATTTCACGAATTTGTGAATACCGTGTTGGGGGGTGCCAAATTAGGCGACATCTATGAAAATTCGTGCCGTTACGACCTCATTGTTCGTTTAGATTCCACCTATATACAATCCATCGATAATCTAAAAACATTATTGATAGACACTTACGATGGTAAGAAAGTTCCTTTGGAACAAATTGCCGAAATCACCTCAACCGTGGGACCCAACTCCATCAGTCGCGAAAACGCCCAACGGAAAGTGGTGGTTTCCGCCAACATTTCGGGACGCGATTTGCGAGGTGCAGTAAGGGAAATGCAAGAAAAAATAGAGCAGCAGATCACCCTTCCCGAAGGAAGCAGAATTGAGTATGGCGGCCAATTTGAAAGCGAAGCCGCCGCTTCCAGAATGCTCTTTATCACCTTCTGTCTGGCGTTGGTCATCATTTTACTGCTGCTTTTCCGTGAATTTAAAAACCTGAGATTGGCCGTCATCATCTTGCTGAATCTCCCCTTAGCACTGATTGGCGGCGCTTTTGCTATCCGCTTCACTTCAGGAATTTTGAGCATTCCCGCTATCATTGGTTTTATTTCCCTGTTTGGTATTACCACAAGAAATAGCATTCTTCTCATTTCCAACTATTTAAGACTACAAAAACAGGAACTGGAGATTGATGAAGTGGTCGTTCGGGGCTCCACCGACCGCTTAAATGCCATTCTGATGACGGCCCTAACCAGTACGCTGGCACTGATTCCTATGGCCATGAACGGGGAAATGTCAGGCAACGAAATTCAAAGTCCGATGGCCATTGTTATTCTCGGAGGATTGATTACCTCCACCATTTTAAACATCTACGTAATGCCCATCATTTACAGATGGCTTTGTCAGAAAAATTGGATAAAAATTGATGAAAATGAATAAATATATCTTGCTTTTCACCACCGTTTGCACCCTCACCATACAAACGGTATTTTCGCAGAATGAATCTCTTTCCCGCTTATGGGCGGAAATTGAGAAGAACAACTTAACTTTGGCGGCGTTGCGCCAAGAAAGTGAAGCCGAAAAAATGGAGGCGCGCATCGGACTGACACCAGAAAATCCGGAAGTTGAATTTGCCTATCTCTGGGGGAATTCCGCTGCTGGTGCCAATCGCCTCGATTTCAGTGTCACCCAATCCTTCGACTTCCCCTCCGCATACGCTTACCGCAACAAAATCGCCAAACTACAGAACCAGCAAGCCGATAATTACTACCGCCAACAGCGTCAGAATATTTTGATTGAAGCAGGCAATATCTATTATGATATTGTTTATCAGAATATTAGAATTAACGACATGCGCAAATGTCTCCACCTCTTAAACGAAATATCACAAGCTTACAAAGAGAAATTGGATGCAGGACTCATCACCATTTTTGAATTGAATAAAGTAAAACTGACAGAACTTAACCTAAAACAAAATTACCAACATGCCATTGCCACCCGCGACCAACAGTTAACGATGCTCAAACAGCTCAATGGAGGCAACGACTTCATCGTACAAGATTCTGTATTTCAGACATTTTCTTTAAAGACAGATTTTGACAGCTGGCTCTCTTCAGCCGAAAAAACAGATCCGACCCTCACCCTTTTTGCCACCGAAATGGAAATCAGCCAACAGCAGCTGAAATTGGAGAAATCACTCTGGGCACCGCAATTTTCAGTGGGATACATGAGAGAACAAGTATTTGCCAATGAGACATTTCAAGGCATCAAGGCAGGGGTTTCGCTTCCCTTGTGGCACAACGCCCACACCCTCAAGCAAACTCAATTAAAAAAGTCGGCGCTCCAAATGAAAATAGCTGACGAAAAAAGCCAGCTCTATTACCGACTTCAAGCACAATACAATACGATTACCCGCCTCCTTGCACAAATTGATGAGTATGAAAAACTCTTAAAAGAGATTAATTCTTATGAATTGTTACAAATAGCACTGCAAAAGGGGGAAATCTCTCTTACCGACTACCTCATGGAGTACTCCGTTTACCATGACAGTCATGAACAACTATTTGAATTATATCGTGATCTTTATCAACAATACGTTGATTTACAGATACATATCTACTAAGATTCACTTATGAGACAACCTTTACCTCGCTGGGGGCACGTCCATTGCGGGTAACTTCAATGTGCGTCTTTATCCGTTCGCGCAACCCCTCCACATGACTGATAATTCCCACTTTCCGCTGCCCCATTTTATTGAGTTTTTCCAACGTTTCAATGGCATAATTGAGATGCTCCGAACTCAACGTACCAAACCCTTCGTCAATAAACAACATCTCCACCGACAAGCCATGCTCCGTAAGGTTGGCAAGACCCAAAGCCAACGCCAAAGAAACGATGAAACTTTCGCCTCCCGAAAGACTGTTAACTGGTCGCAGTGAATACCCTTCGTAAGCATCTTTAATCAACAGCGACAGTCCGCAACTATCTAATTCAAAACGATTTGAAAGTTGTTTAAGGTAATAATTGGCACTCTCCAACATCTCTTTCAACACATAACTTTGGGCAATCTCCCGAAACTTCTTCCCTTTTGCATCTCCTAACATGCTGCAAATGCCATTCCACTTTTCATAAGCAGCATAAAACTCCTCTTTCTCCCGAAGTTTATCGGCCATTTTGCGCCGATTTTCATCATTGGTGGCCAACTGCTGCTGGATAGCACCGATTCCATGGATTTCTTGTTTTTGCTCTGCTAACGTTTTATCTTTCAATTCATTCAACGTTGCTAATGTTTCATTCTCCTGCAAAACAGGCTTTTTTGCCAAATTGTCTTGCACTTCCAATTGCAAGGTCTGATAATTCGTCAGCGCCGACTTATAACGATCCTCTTCGCGAGCAATTCCCTCTCTTAAAGAGGTTATCCGAGCTGAACTCATCAGATTCAACTCTCGCAACCGTTCCTCATTGTAATGAAGATTCCCTTCCAAAAACTGTTGAATCTTTGCTCTCCCTTCCGCCAACCTTTTTTCTGCACCCGCCACCTGCTGCTGATGGGATACCACATCGGCATACAACTTTTCCCAATCACTCATTAAATTCTTATTTTCCGCTTCTTTAACAGATATATCCACACCTATTTCTGCATATATCTCCCCTATCTTCTGCTTTATTTGGGAAATCAAATCCAACTTTTCTCCTGCTTGCTTTATACGTTGCTGTTCCTTATCCAAAAGCACCACCGTTTCCTGATACTTTTCCGCTTCTTTCGACAATTTTTGAATAAAATTATGCGGCGAAGCTGCCCATGTTTCACGCCAATGAGGATAAGAAATCTGTTTGTCCAACTCATCCATTTTGGCCGCCGACTTTTGTTCCGTTTCACCTATCTGGCTATCGAAACTTTTCACTTTTGCATTGATAGAAGAGAGTTCTTTCGTATGCTCATTAAACAATGCAAATTTCTCATTATAAACATTTTGTATATCTTTCCACTGCTTATTGAGCGTTTCTGTTTTTTGATGAATCTTTAATTTCTCATCTATCTCTGCCTGAACCTTTTTTTGTTGGGCTTCCGTTTCACTTTCTAATTTTTTCAATGATTCATCCATATTTTCTTCCTCTTCCTTCAAACCCAATTTTTGAAGTTCTTGAGCCACATTCTTCTGCAACCGTTCATTTTTACTGACAAGATCCTGATGTTCTTGCTCTTTGCCCGGCAAATCTGTTTCTAATTTTTTGATAAAAGCGAGACATTCTTGTTCAGACTTAAGGGTATCATCATACTTATCCTTAGCCTGTTTTACCTGGTTATCAATAGGTTGTAATATTTTTTCAAATTCCTCATCGTGAACGACAGACTCAATTTTCTTACCACACACAGGACAAGTATCTCCAACGGAAAGCTGGTGACGCAAATTCTTGGCAGCATCTCCTACGGCGGACTGCATCCTGCGTTGCATCTCCAACAACGATTCATACGCACGTTTTTCGGCATCCGCTTTTGATTTCAATGATGGGTATTTGTCTTTTTCTGCCTTCAACGACTTATTCAGTTGATCCAACTCTGCCTTGACCCTCACTTGGTCATCCCTTTTATCTTGCCAATTCATCCATATCGTTTTCGCATTGCGAATCTGTTGTAATTGACTATTCAGGTTGTTATTTTGCAGATTCAAGTTTTCAAGGGACTCTGTTTTTTGAGAGTGGGAAATTTCGTCTATCTCTTTTTGCAACTTAGCCAATAATTCCTTTTTCTCTGACAGCTCTTTTTGAATCTTTTCATTTTCTCCCGATAATTTTTCTTTATCGGCAAGAATATCTTTCTTTTCTCCCCTCCAGTTGACCAATTGATTTTGATATTCAATCATGTTTTCCAACTCTGCAATAAGCCTCTGGCTTTGAGCGAACATAGCCTGATAATCCTTTTGACTGTCAAGGGAAGCCTGATATTCAGATGCCTTCCGTTGCATCTGCTGCAAGATTTGTTGTGCCCACAATTCATTGCCGCACAATTTGGCATACTGCGCTCGCAAAAGAGGATACATATCCTCTTTTAAATGAGACAATTCATCCTGACTATTATCCACTGTTGATAACGAAGAACGCACCTCGCTCGTTTGTTCCCACTCCGCCACCCTTTTCTTATTCTCATTAAA